>UMHE01049866.1_pt1 | contig 9939 bp, 8 predicted proteins | sample 1965451 | NCBI WGS metagenome assembly UMHE01 (sample SAMEA4836090, study PRJEB28245) | human gut metagenome | biome: gut microbiome; material: fecal sample | place: Denmark | collected 2008 | reverse complement strand
CAAAGCTATATGCTTAATCCCCCTGGTTTATCGGGTGAGCCAAAGTAATTCCCCATGTTTATTGCATCAAAAAAAAGACAGCCAACAAAGTGACTGTCTTTAATAGAATGGGATAAATTATCGTCCTCGATGGTAATTTGATTTTCTCCCTTGTCTTTGAGGATTGTCACCTGAGGCAAAGCTTCACCATCATTGTTGTCCTTTACCTGCTTTCTTCTTCCTTGCTTGTCCTTGTTGAAGTTCAGACCGGCAACTCTGTTGAAGGTGCAGAACACCGGCAACTTATATCCCTGCTTCTCACAGTAAAGAAAGTCTTTATGTCCACCATGCAAATATCGTACAAACGAGTAAAAACCTGTTACAAAATGAAAATCAATTCTAGAGAATCAAAAAGCTGTTTTTATGGTTTTTCCGGCATCAAAGCCACCTTTGCTAACCATCAAAAGCCCCATAGTGCCCTCATAGCGCCGCTTTTACAGTCTAAAAGCGTTACTATTGCAAGGCAATACTTGAGGTATTGGGTGGTAATAGCGGCGCTATGACACCCTAAAAGTGCCACTTTGACAACCCGTTTGTTTACGTACTTTTTTCACAAACCACACAACCGGCTGTGTATTAGTAATATAGCACCAAACGCTCAAAACTCAAGAATTTCGCACCAAAGATTTTGTTATGCGCCGGGCTCATAGTATTGAGCATCAGAAATGCAAATATTGTGTCGGTGGAATTCCAATTGCCATCTATCTTTTGGGTAACGAAAGGTATGCTACCACAATGGTAAAATAGTTTTTCCTCAGGGGATAGTGTCTTGTAAAAGTATTGGCAAATTGTGCCAATCGTAATTGTTAGTATAATCCTTACAATGGTAGATTTTGGTACCAAATATGAGAATTACAAATGGAATGTGTTAAGACGAAAAAGCCACCTAAGTAGGTGGCTTGCAATCAGTTATAAAAATATTCTTTTAGAGCTGTCCAGGGGGTTACTTTCCGATGCAATAGGAACTAAATATTGAATTTAAAGTTTCTTGCGGGGTTATGCGCTCTTCGCCCGTTATTTCGGCAAGGTGTTCGATGACCATGCGAAGATCTTCGGCGAGGAGATCACCACTAAGACCGAGGTTCATGGAAGATATGACGCGCTGTAGGGATTCGTCGGCTTGGAGTAGGGCAGAGTAATGGCGTGCTGAAGTGATGACGATGTCGCTTTCTGATATCTGAGGAATGTTGGCGGCTTCTACTATGAGTTGTTCAAGAAGGGGGATGTTGGTGCCGTATTTGGCGCTTATGTCTACAGTCTTGTATTCTATACCTGATAACAAAGCGGATAACAGGTCTGATTCTGCAGTCGACGAATGGATGTCTTGGTCGATTTTGTTTCTTACGACAATAAGTTTCTTGCCTTCCACACGCTCCTTTATGTCTTCAGTCTCTGCTTCGGTGGGTTGCTGATCGATAAGCCAAAGCACAATCTTCGCTTCCTGCATCTTTTGGTATGTTCGCTCAATGCCGATATTCTCAACGATGTCGTCGGTATCGCGAATTCCGGCTGTATCGACAAAGCGGAACTGTATGCCATTGATGATTGTGGTGTCTTCGATGAAGTCGCGTGTGGTGCCATGTACGTTGCTAACGATGGCTTTCTCCTCATGTAGGAGGCTATTGAGCAGAGTACTCTTACCTACGTTAGTATTTCCCACGATTGCAACGGGGATGCCGTTCTTCAGGGCATTGCCTACTTCAAAGGAACGGGCGAGCGAGACGAGGCGTCGATGGATATCGTTGGCAAGGGCGTATAGCTCGGAGCGGTCGGCAAACTCCAGCTCCTCATGATCGGAGAAGTCAATCTCCAATTCCAGAAGCGATGTCAGCTTAAGGAGATGCGCACGCAGTTCGGACAGTTCGTTGCTGAAATGTCCCTTCAGCTGGCTGAGTGCCATATCGTGAGTTGCTTTGTTTGTGGAGCTTATAAGGTCGGCTACTGCCTCTGCCTGCGATAGATCCATCTTGCCATTGAGGAATGCACGTTGTGTGAACTCTCCTGGGCCGGCAGGCTGACAGCCGTTCTGCGTCAGCAACATCATTACCTGGCTGAGCACGTAGGACGATCCGTGGCAGGAAATCTCCACAGAGTCCTCACCTGTATAAGAGTGTGGGGCACGGAAAATGGAAACGAGCACTTCGTCCACAACTTCTTTTTCTGCATTGACGATATTGCCGAAAGCGAGAGTGTAAGCCTTGCGTTGGGACAAAGAGAGATTTGAGCCGATAGGACAGAAAATCTTATCTGCTATACTAATTGCTTCAGGGCCTGATATGCGGATAATGCCAATCGCACCACCAGAGGCGGTGGCGATGGCGCAAATGGTATTGTTGTTGAGCATGTAGATGATTTCTTGATTACGTAAGTTGCAGTTCCATATCCACGACATCGAGCCATCTCCCAAATTTTTTGCCAACATTATGGAAGAGTGATGCCTGGACAAAACCGAGCTTTTTATGAAATTGTATACTCTCGAGGTTTTCTCCTGTTATACAGGCTATGAGCACCTTATATCCAAGCTGCCTGCAATCTTTAATTATTTGTTGCATAAGGGCAGAACCAATGCCGGCATGCTTTACATCGGAACTCAGATATATTGTGGTTTCGAGAGTTTTGGCGTATGCTGCTCGTTCTTTCCATTGATGTACGTAGGCATACCCTACCACTTTCCCTTCTGTCTCGTAGACGTAGTAAGGGAAGTGGTGGGATATTTCCTTGATGCGCTGCTGCATCTGTACGGTAGAAAGTTTGACAGTTTCGAACGTAACTGTCGTTTCTGCTATATAACGATTATATATAGTAACGATGTCTGCAGCATCGTCAGGTTTAACTTCTCTAATCATTAATTGTATGTTTGTTTATATAATAAAGAGGTGGTAGTAGACTGTTAACCTTCTACTTATTTGGTATTACCTCCTTTATATATCCATGGCGATAAGCATACAACAAACGTTCAAGTTCCTTGATCTGCTTGTTCAGTTCACGACCTATGTCGGTATCTGCCACACGCATTCTGTGTGCTGACATTTCTACTATCTGAGTTGTAGACTTGATGTCCGTGCATTTCTGAATGGCATCGAGTGTGGACGTGAATGGTTCGTGTTGTACAAGTACGAAGCCACGGCTATGATAAACAAGAGTGTATCCGGCAATACCCGTCTCCTTGTGATAAGCCTGTGAGAATCCGCCGTCGATGACCATAAGCTTGCCGTTGGCCTTGATGGGGTTCTCGCCGTTGCAGACATGTACGGGCACATGTCCGTTGATGATATGGCGGTTCTCGCCTGTCACTCCGAAAGCATCCATGATTGTGTCTGCTATATGTTCATCGTTGCGCAGCTTAAAATAGTTGCCCTTCTCTTCCGCATGTGTTGCCTTGTCGGCTATGAAGTAGCGTTCGAAGGTAGCCATCTTCGACTTGTCGAAGAGCGGGCTGTCCGGTCCGCACCACAGATAGAGGAAATAATCAATTGCATAATTTCGTTCCTCAGGAGTATTGTCGTTCTGGAATGCCGTACGAATCATCATACCGATATTGTAGAGTAGTTCCTTGCCTGAATATTTATATCCAGGCGCTATTTCCACTTCCTTGAGCGATCCGTCTTCGTTAAGCGGTATGGAGGCATGGAAGAGCAGGTTGTTGTTGTATATGGCATACATACATCCGTGCTGCAGAATCTGACTGATGTGCTTATGAAATTTCTCCGACACCTGGAACGAGTGGTTGAGCTTGTCCATGAGCAATTTCTCCTCAGGTGTCAGCTTGTCAGGATGCGCAGGGTCGATAGTAGGGAAGGAGTTGCTCTTCAACTCATACTCCTTGCCGTCAAGCATGATGGTGCCCTTATCGTAGTCGATATTGTGGAACAGCAGACGGTCATTCATCTTCCATCCCGGGTTGCGCTTGATGATGGCAGCCTCCTCCTTGAACTGTATAATGGTAATGGCCTTGTGCATGAGAGCAGTCAGACGATGTGTCTTCTGGTCAAGACGTGCCGAGTCTGCCGACGAGATCTTAGGACGGAATTCCTCGCAGGGATCGTCGCCGTATGTCTCCATGGCGAAGGTGGCAAGGGGCACAAGATTGATGCCATAACCCTCTTCCAGAGTGGCGAGGTTGGCATAACGTAATGACAGGCGGATGACATTACATTGGCAAGCGCGGTTGCCTGCCAACGCTCCCATCCAGAGGATGTCGTGGTTGCCCCACTGGATGTCCCATGAATGATATTGTGATAGCGTGTCCATGATGATGTGGGCTCCTGGTCCACGATCATAGATGTCGCCGAGAATATGCAGTTGGTCGATGGCAAGACGCTGGATGACGTTACATATGGCTATGATGAAAGCGTCTGCTCTGCCTGTAGAGATAATCGTATCAATGATGACATTCACGTAGTCGGTCTTGTTGGCGTCGTCTGTACGCTCATGCAGGAGCTCCTGAATGATGTAGCTGAAACTCTTTGGCAGAGCCTTTCTTACCTTTGATCTTGTATACTTGCTCGACACGAGTCGGCATACCGACACAAGTTGGTGTATGATGATGTGATACCAGTCGTTAAGGTTCTGCTCTGACGCCTTTATCAGTTCGAGCTTCTGGTCAGGATAATATATCAAGGTGCAAAGCTCTCTTTTATCGGCTTCGCGAAGCGTATTGCCGAAAAGATCGTTCACCTTACGCTGGATGTTGCCTGAAGCGTTTTTCAGGACATGCTGAAAAGCCTCGTACTCTCCATGAACGTCTGCAAGGAAATGCTCCGTTCCCTTAGGGAGATTAAGAATGGCCTGAAGATTGATAATCTCCGTACTTGCCTCTGAAACGTTGGGGAATGACTGCGCAAGAAGCTGAAGATACTTTAGGTCTTGCTGGTTAATAGACAACTTACTTGACATACTTAATGTTTTTTATGGGGTTAATAATTCCTTCATTTTTTCCACCGCCTTGCCTTTCCTTGCACGGACGGGCATAAAACCTTCCGTTAAAGCAGAAGTCTCTTCCATAAGAGCCATGGCGTGTGCCACGAACTTCAGCGAACGCTTCTTGGCTATGATGTCTTGGAAGAGATATTCGTCGAAGCTGGTGGCTTTCAGCGTGTCTGAGAGGCTGTCCAGATAGGAGAGATGTATGACGCCTTTCCGGTATTGTTGCTTTATATACAATACGCGTGAGCAAAGGTCGATAATAAGGTCGCGCTCTTCTGCAGACTCTGTGGCGTCCTCTGCCACCATCATCGCTATCTTCTTACGTATAGCTTCGAACTGGCTATTGGTCTTGTCTTCAAGGGCTTGGCGATAAGTTTGGAGCAGAAGGTCAAGCATTGTATTGACGTCGCTACTGCTCGTTATAAAGGGATTGCGTACTATGACGGTCTTTGCCTTTGGGCATATTCTGCTGATTATCTGACGCTCCACGTCACCTCCTGTTGTTATGTAGGCGCTGTGTCTGGCAATGCTACGTACGGCAGAGATGAGTGTGAGGGACTTCGCAGTATGCCCCTCTTTGTTCAGAAGACTTTCCGCTCCGCTTACTGACGTAAACACCACGGGAATGCCACGACCGTCCAACTGCGCCACAATATTGGCAGTCTTGTGGTCCCACATTCCTATGACATGTGTCACGTCCACACACTTCTCAGCCACCTCACATATCTTGTTTTCCTCAAGCAGAAGATACAGGCTTTCGGCAAGCTGGCTGTTCGCATGTAAGTGTCCGTCTGGCGGTGGAATGATAAGTCTTACCCTCATAGATTATTAATGTGTTTGGTATTAACTTTTACAATTTATGCGTTGTGAAATCATACTTGTCTGCCATCCGATAACGTAGTATGACGGACAGCTTGTGGAAGACAATGCTGAATTCGTAAAACACTACAGTCCAAAGCGAAAGGTCTGCCTCGAACTTGCGATAGGCTTTCCTTGCCGACAAAATGCGTGACGTTATGGTCAGGATGAGTGTAAGAGCGCTTGTGCCCAACAATATCCAGTTCATAGTCAGACCTGAATAAGCGGCTGCTGCTATGATGGCTATATAATTAAGATACATAAACAGCAGGTCTGCCACATACAAGCTTCTCGCTGCCGACGTACGCTCAAGATCCTTACGTATGCTCTTCAGATAGAGCTTGCGGTTAAGCCATGCCTTCTTGTTAGGAACGTCTTCTATGACAAAGGCTTCGGGGCTGACAGCTATTCTTGAGCCGTACGTACGCGCAAACTTGTTGATGAGAAACTCATATTCGCCGCCTACATACTGAAGGTTGCCCAGATAGCCGTCCTGCTCAAGAAATTCCGAGCGGCGGAAAGCGAAGTTGCCAGACTCTGTACGATAAGCCGTTTTTCTGGATGCCTTGCGCAGAAGATAACATTCGTTTCGTAGACGATCGAAGCGATAATATGGCTTTGCCTCCGGATCATAGTTGGAGTAGCCGAGCACAAGGTTTGTGTCCTTGTCCATTTTAGCTGCCATCTTACGAAGCCACATCGAGGAAGCCGGACGGTCCTTTGCGTCCAGCAGTACTATCCACTCGTTGTGTGCAGCTTTCACACCCAACGCCACAGACAGTTTCTGCTTGCTGATGAAGAGTGAGCGTTGCGGGATGTATGTGGAATAAAGATTCTTGTGGTCGACGCTGTATTTTCCTATGACATCCTCTGTGCTCAGATCTCCCTTCACACCCACCACAATCACCTCGTATGGCTGCTCATAGTTCTGAGTGAGCAGAACGGAGAGATGTGCGTCGAGAGTCTCGGTTGTGCCCGTAGCTAGGACAACAATCGAGACTGCCGGCATCTCGCTCTCTGCCACTTCATTCTCGTCCGCATCTGCTGCGCTTTCCACTTTTCGCAGAAACGGATTAAGTACAGAGGACAATATTACGAGCAGCACAAGCGTGCATATCGCTATTATTGTAAATGTATCTATAAGCATGGTTATTTAAGATTCTTCCGAAAATTATATGTTTTAAGATTCTTCCGAAAAATATGCCTTGGGCAACGGACGGCAGTTGTATGTGCTTGACATCACCTCGCCGTAAGCACCCGCAGAGCGGATGGCTATGAGGTCGCCACGATGGCATTTGTTCAGTTCTATATTCTTTGCGAACACATCACTCGACTCGCATATCGGTCCGACTACGTCATACGTCTCACATGCTTCCTTGCTGCTCAGATTCTCTATCTGATGCACAGCCTGATATAATGCGGGACGTATGAGGTCTGTCATGCCAGCATCCAGTATGGCAAACTGTTTGTGCGAGCCTTGCTTCACATACAACACTCTTGACACCAACGAGCCGCATTGACCCACAACAGCTCTTCCAAGCTCGAAATGCAGGGTCTGACTCTCACGGAGCTTCAGATTTTCCTCGTACGTGCCGAAGTAGCTCTGGAAGTCAGGAATTGGTTCGGCGTCAGGATTGTCATAACTGATACCAAGCCCACCTCCTACATTAATGTTGTCGAAGGTTATGCCTTCCTTTTCAAGGCTTTCCTGCAGATTGTTTATGCGGCTGCAGAGAGCCTTGAAATCGTCCATTACGAGTATCTGCGACCCGATATGGAAATGCAGTCCTATTACCTTCACATGGCTCATCTCCTTGGCCTTGCGGATGACGTCCGTCATACTTTCCATAGCGATGCCAAACTTGTTCTCAGCCAGTCCGGTAGTGATGTTGGCATGAGTATGTGCTCCTACATTCGGATTGATGCGCAGCTCCACACTCACCACCTTACCATACTCTGATGCGATTTCCTCGATGACTTCCAGTTCTGCAAGCGACTCCACGTTAAAGCAGAATATGCCAGCTTCGATACCGAGACGAATTTCCCAGTCACTCTTTCCTACACCTGCGAATACGATGCTCTCTGCAGGGAAGCCAGCTTTCAGGGCTGCCTTTATCTCTCCTCCGCTCACACAGTCGGCGCCCAGTCCGTTACGGGCTATTATTTCCAGAACTTTAGAATTGGCGTTGGCCTTGACGGCATAATGCACGCTCCATCGTGGATGCTTCGCCGTCTCCTTCTTTATAGTGTCAAGCGTATCCTGAAGCAACTGTGTGTCGTAATAATAGAAAGGGGTAGTTATGTCCGAAAAACTCTCTTTTGATATCATCATAGCATGATTATTATTATCCAAGCCATTCCTCTCGCAGGAATGGCTTGGTTATGTGTATATATAGAGTATGTGTTCTTTTTTTTTACTTATTGTGGAAGAGCACGTCGCTAAGGTTCTGGAGCGCCTTCTTCTTGTCCGCCTCACGGATGAGGAACGAGATATTGTAGTTGCTGCCGCCATACGAAATCATACGTACCGGTATGTTCTTCATAGCGTCAAGGACAAGAGTCTCAAAGCCGAGGTTGTTCCAGTCGAGGTCGCCAACCACACAGACGATGCACATGTCGCTGTCCACGGTTACCGTGCCATATTTCTTGAGCTCGTCCACAATCTCGTTAAGGTGAGATGTATTGTCAATACTCATCGATACGCCCACCTCACTCGTGGTAATCATGTCGATAGGAGTCTGGTAACACTCGAATATCTCGAACACCTTACGCAGGAAACCTGTGGCGAAGAGCATTCGTGACGACTTTATTTTGATGGCCGTGATGTTGTCCTTGGCTGCCACAGCCTTTATCTTGCCACGCAACAGCACGTTGTCAATAATCGTGCCGTCTGCCTCGGGATCCATGGTGTTCTTCAGACGTACTGGGATGCCTGCAAACTTGGCTGGCTGTACGCATGTCGGGTGAAGAATCTTCGCTCCAAAGTAAGCCAGCTCGGCTGCCTCCTCAAAGTTGAGCTGACGGATGGCCTCCGTATTCTCCACGACGCGCGGGTCGTTATTATGCATGCCGTCAATGTCGGTCCATATCTGGATTTCCTCTGCGGGGAGGGCAGCACCTATAAGCGAAGCCGTGAAGTCGCTACCACCACGAAGCAGATTGTCCACTTCTCCGTAGGCGTTACGGCAGATAAATCCCTGCGTGATATACACCTGATAGCCCTCGTTCTCCTTCATTACGGCTCCGAGCTTCTCTTTGATGTAGTGTGAGTCAGGCTCGGCGTTCTTGTCCGTGCGCATGAAGTCGAAGGCAGAGAGCAGAACCACCTTAACGCCTTTCTCAAGGAGATAGTTGGTCATCATATTGGTGCTTATTATCTCGCCCTGAGCTACGATGTTCTTCTCCTCAAAGCTTGTGAAGAGATCCTTTGTGAACGATCGGAGATAATTAAACTCCGACACGAGGAATTCTCTTGTGCGCTGCTTCATTTCGTCCGTGGAGTAGAGTTCCTCCACGTGCTGCATATACTTCTTCTCTAAGTTGTTTATGACATCGTTGGCGCCGTCGCTGTTCTTTTTATAAAGATAATTTGAAATCTCAACGAGGGAATTCGTCGTTCCAGACATGGCTGAAAGAACAACAAACACCTGATTGCCTGACTGAGAAACCATCTTGGCTACTGATTTCATCCGTTCAGGGGTACCTACGGAAGTACCGCCAAATTTCATTACTTTCATATTACTCTCTTAAAATAATAGTTGATTTATTGCTTTACCGTTTTGCTATATTCTTGGCTGACATCCGTCAGCTTGCCGTCGGCGCATCTGTAGACGCGTCCCGGAAACTTGTCGATTAGACTATGGTTGTGTGTTGAAATCACCACAGACGTTTCTCCCGTATGGCTGATCTCGTAGAGCAGTCCCACAATCTTTTCTGCCGTCTCGGGGTCAAGGTTGCCTGTCGGCTCGTCGGCTATGATTATCTTCGGATGGTTGAGGAGCGCACGTGCTATGGCTATACGCTGCTGCTCGCCTCCAGAGAGCTCATGCGGCAGCTCCATTTTCTTCTCCTTCATTCCCACAGCGTCCAGAACGAGGTCAATGCGCTCGTCTATCT
>UMHE01030793.1_pt1 | contig 9941 bp, 7 predicted proteins | sample 1965451 | NCBI WGS metagenome assembly UMHE01 (sample SAMEA4836090, study PRJEB28245) | human gut metagenome | biome: gut microbiome; material: fecal sample | place: Denmark | collected 2008 | reverse complement strand
ATAAAACTACCGATAAAACTACCGATAAAACTACCGATAAAACATATCAGGGCGTTAAAGAGGTGATTCTTCGTGCAATGCAGCACTCACCGTCAATAACCATAGAAGAGTTGTCCGCAATTTGCCATTTATCGCAGGATGGTGTGAGATATCATATAAAATATTTGAAATCAGAAGGAAAAATTCGTCGAGTCGGGAAAAAGGGGGGATATTGGGAGATTTTAAAATAGCGAATGATTCATTCGTCATCAATCAAATATCCCAGCATTTCAGAAGCCACGTCCGGCATAAAGGCGCGCATGACGCTGTCCTCTTTCTGGTGTAGATTGCCGGCAAGCTCTATGCTGCCGAACCATAGAATCGATCTGTCTATAATTGCGGCGCGAATGGACATAGAAGAGCGCAGTACAACTTTTATCCCTGACTGTATAAAATCATTGTCCCGTGCGGAATTTTTATGAATGGTGATTATGCAGTCAATGCCACGAGAGCCAAGACTTTGCAGCGCCTTAGCCAATGGCGCTTTCATATACTGCAGGGTGTTGCATGAAAGCACTACCGAAGATTTCGCATTCTCTATATCCGACACCAAGTCCTGTAGGAAATCAGATGGGCCAAATATGATATCCTGCGGATTGGATGTTAGAGCATCATCAACTTGCTGAGCATATCCTATCGGAGCATAACACTTCAATCTTCTGCCGTACATATTCGCTAAAGTAGGCACATGAATATCTATATAATCATACACGCGCACTTCCGTCTTGCCCTGATAATCACGATGCAATCTACCGGTATATTGCTGAACAATATTTGGGTATGACACTGGCAGGGCGATAAACAATGTATCCAATCGAGGATAGTTGAAACCCTCACCTACGAATTTTCCTGTCGCTACTATGACCATAGGTTCATCTGGATGAATGCTTTCCAATCGTTCCATTGCCAGGCGTCTCTCTTTGACAGATACAGTTCCCATCAATACGATGATATTCTTGCAGTGAGGTTTTAGCATATCAGCCAATAGAAGAATATGTTCCTTCAGTTTTGTCAGGACAATTGGTGTGCGACCATGCTTCAACTCATTGACAATATCATTGACAATCATTTCATTACGCGCCCGATCTTTAGCCAAATCGCCAAGGTGCTGTAATACGGGCTTTTCCTCCAATGCCCGATAAGCAGTGAATCTTGGAATCAGCACTCGCGAGAAAGATTGTCTGGACATCTGAGTCTTAGCATTGAACTGATATCTTATTGGGCCACATTGCATAAACACAATCGGAGTCATTCCGTCCTGTCGTGTTGGAGAGGCTGAGAGACCATACACATACTTTGCATTGACAAACTTCAGTACGCGCTCATAGCCCAGTGCCGCCGTATGGTGACACTCATCGGCAATGACCATTCCGTAATCTCTTACAAACGGTTTTACGCCAGTATCTGTCAGAGCAGAATTGAAGACAGCAATGTCAATGATTCCGTGCAGATTATTCTGACTTCCATCCAAAATACCAATATAGGAATTAGACTTATTTCGTCTATGTGTTTCCCTCATTTCAGGCTCAGGTTCATTTATGGCAAGAAAATGCTCGCATGCATTCTTCCATTGCTCCAACAACGCTCTGGAATGCACCAATATCAATGTGTTCACTTTCCTTCGAGCAATCATGCCGATGGCTGCAACGGTTTTGCCGAACGCAGTAGTCGCAGCAAGTACGCCGTTGTTTTCAGCTAGCATCTTTTGAACGGCGACTTCCTGCTCCGGTCTCAATTGACCAACGAATTCCACGTCTATTTTGCGACCTGGATTTGTCTTATCCTCTTCATCCCATGCAAAAAAATTGCCTTGAATCAGATCAATCACGGAATCCTCACAACCACGAGGCAAGCATAAATAATCGCCAATCATCTCATAACAAGAGATTAACGAAGGTGTTTTATATAATGGCTTTCTTACCTTCATCAAATCGTAGTATTTACGATTTTTGAAAGAGGCTAACCCTTTGAGATAGCGTATGACTTTAGCTGACACCGACTTCAAAGGCACATATATTCCATTAGCCCAGACCAGCTTGATTGGGCCATTCAAATCTTCGAACGACATTTTATCAGGTTGCGGTGTCTCCCATGGCTTGGTGTCCGACGAGGACGAAAGCTCCAATCGGCTATTGTGCTGAGCGAGTAATGCCGACACCTCATGTCCGGATAACTTTCTGACAGAAGACAGGAAAGCCCATTGACACTTGTAAACTTCAAAATTCTCGTCCGTAAATAAACTGTTGCCTTTGTGCTTGGCGTCGCCTTGAAGAGGTAGTGCTACAAGATTGCCCAAACCGCCATTTGGAACAAAGTCCTGGTTCGGAAAGAAACGGTCGTAGGACTTCATGTCCAACTGGACGTTTCTCTCCATCGCTGATCCAAGAATTGCGAATCCAAGTTTACGTGCCAATGCTGCAGAAACAGGCTCGTTGAAGAATATCCATAAGTGAGCACCATTTCCGGAACGCGAACGTTCTATATAAACCGGAATGTTCCAGTCGTTACATACGCCGACATAAGACAACACATCATCTTTATATCCATGCTGGCAGTTCTTGTCATCGAAATCTGCGCAAAGAAAGAAGCAGGTGTTGTCCTCCATTATCGGGAACAGACCTATAATGTCAGTTTCTTTTGCTCCTTTATGCAGATGGCGTCTGATGATAGCATCATCCAATGGCACCAAATCTCTGTTGGCACATCCTTCACATTTGTATTTATGTGCTTTGCACTCAATCGACCAGCGGTTGCGACAAACTGGCTGATAACCTCTTTTTCCGTCTTTTGTCACAAATCTTTGGGCATATACATCTTCTCGCCCTCGGAACAATGACCGAAAAAGATTTACCCTCCGCTGCAGTTCAATTTCTTTCTCTTCTTCTGTCAATGACTTATGACTTTCAAGCATCGGAGACTTCGATTCGGGCAGTAACGGCTCACCCAGCCCTTTAAGTCTGGCATTCTCTTGTTCCAATTCTATGATTCGTTTCCGCAAGCGCTGATTGTCCGCCAATAATTCCGCGTAGGTCATTGTACTAATGCTTTATTTGAAATGAATCTAAGTGAGACTACAACATTCCTATAGAGTGTTCGAAATATAATTACATCCTATCGGAAACAAATATAGTATATTTTATAAAATAGAAACGCTAAAGTGTTTGATAATTCACTGATTACAACTGTATTGCAAAAGCAAAACAGGACAAGTGCAAAAATAGTAAAAAGTTCAGAACGGCGGAAGTGTATCTAACTTTCCGCCGTTCTGTTTATGCAAGGCAAATTCGCAGCCTTTGGTAATTGAATATAAAACCGAAGCGAACTTTTCTTCGCAGAGGTCAATCACGCCGTTGCGACGGTCAATCAACAAATCAATCTGCGATCTCTTTCCGGACTCATTTCGCCTCTCCATGAACACTGGCGGGTAGCCACACCTGATATGCCCAAAGCAGCTTTGATCTGAGAGATGTGGTTCATACACAGATGTTCAAACGCGAATCCCGTCCACGCACGATGCATGGAGGAATCAATTCTGTTCGTCCAGAAATTCTCGTCATCTCCATAGTTATCCTGAACAAAATCAGATTTGCGAGTTTTCATCCATGGAACTTCATCAAGAAATACTACGAGTTTCCCAGGACGGCAGATTCTCAGGAGATAATTCTTCAGCATCCTGAATGCGGCATGCCAGTCCTTTGGCGTTGCCATCCCTTAAGGTTGCGGAACTGATGAGGATGGGGGTTATGGAGGATAGATTCATAAGGACCATAGAGAAATAACCTGCATATGATACGTCAACCTGTTCCGAGAAAACGTTTTAGGCGGTACCAAGTCTTGGTAGCAGTAAGATAAACATGCGGACCGCTGCGCTTACCCTCTATCTTCCTCGTCCACAAGGTTTTCCACCTGACCAAAAATAGTTTTATTATGGCATTCTAACAGTCGAGTGGATGAACTGAATTTGTGTATACAAATCATGGCAAATGTGGTAACTTTCACCATATAAATTAGCTGAGACCTGATAGATTATTCTTATATTTGTACAGCAAGGGAATTCCATGAATGTGTAAAATACAAATGACGAGTTCTTATGTGACTTGTCTCCCGGGAATAGTTCCAACAGAATAGGAATTGTTATGAGTTTGAAGTTGATAAACAATATAAGTGAGAGGGTTGTAGATGATCTCAAAGTTCGGATGTCAAATGGAAGCCGCGTCAGTATCGCAGCGGCCTCTTTCTCTATCTACGCCTTTGAGGCTCTCAAGAAGGAATTGGAAAAGGTGAAACAACTTCGGTTTATTTTCACATCTCCGACATTTGTAAGCGAATGTGGAAGCAAGGAAAAAAGAGAATTCTTTATACCGAAACTTAACAGGGAACGCAACCTTTATGGAACAGACTTCGAAATAAGGCTGCGCAATAAATTGTCCCAGAAAGCCATCGCAAAGGAATGCGCAGATTGGATTCGTAGGAAAGTGCAGTTCAAGTCAAACTCTTCCAGTGAGCAGATGGGAGGATTCCTTCACCTGTCCGGCGAATCCGATGCAGTAAAGCACATCTATTTTGTGGCTGAGACAAAGGGCTCGATGTCTTCACTTGACTTGCGTGGAATTGAATCCGGCAAGATTGCGTGTGCTGAAAAGCTCTTCAAGCAGTTATCTACTTCTGATGTCCACTATGGTAAAATCGATAGCTTTGACCAGTTGATGACTCTTGTGCGATAAAATGCTATGCAGACAGCCTTCATCATATTATCGATTGTTATAGCGATTCTTGTCCCGGTCATTGTCGTAATCGGAAACAAGACGCGTGACGCGAGGCGAGATGAATTGGTACAGGAGATTGAACCGGAAATTGCTCCTGCGCTTGAGAAGGTGTCCGCTTACTACAACTACTCGCATTATATCACGGAGTCGGAAAGGACTGCTTTAAGCAATAAATATGAAGTCCTGGGAAAGAATCTCAAGAAAGTCTGTGGGACACGACAGTTAAGGCGGTCTCCGGAATGTGCGGCTGCGGATAGGCTGTACAAGGCATTGTCCAACACAGAAGAGTTCAAAATGGAGAACAATCGTCAGTTCATCCGTCGAGAACAGGAGCGCAACAGGGAATTCTTTGATACGGTGCTCAAGTATCCTCTGGATGCGCAGCAGCGTGAAGCGATTGTCTCACTGGAGGACAATGTCCTCGTCATCAGTAGCGCTGGTAGCGGAAAGACCATGACCACAGTCGGCAAGGTCCGTTATCTTGTGGACAAACAGGGCGTGGATCCGTCCAAGATCCTTATGATTACCTTTACCCGCAAGGCAGCCGAATCTCTTTCAGAGAGACTCGGGGAGAAGTCGCTCAGATGCGTCACATTTCACAGATTGGCGCTTGATATAATCGCTGAGGTCACTGGACGTAAGCCTACTATAGCGGATAAAGGATTGCCGGCTTTGGTGTATCACGATCTTATGGACAACAATGCGGCATTCAAGTCGGCGATTTCCGACTATATCCTTAACAGTCGTTACCGTATGCCTGACCAATTCGAGTATTCTTCAAGAGAGGAATATATCGCTGCCCGCCAGAAATACGGGGTGAACTCATATTACAAGGATATGGATGGAAGACCAGTGTTCTGTAAGAGCGACGAAGAAAGCCGTCTGTGTGATTACTTTGGGAAGTGCGGAATTCATTTCCGCTATGAGGAAAGGTACGAATATGACACGGCGGACAAGGACTACCGTCAGTATTGCCCGGATTTTTCCATTTACTTTATGGGCGAGGACGGAAGGCGACATCGAGTATATCTTGAACATTTCGCCGTGAATGAACAAGGGCATTGTCCGCGTTGGTTCTCATGCGAGGAGGAACTGAAATACATTGAGGGCATAGACTGGAAAAGAAATGTTCACAAAGCGCACAATACTATCCTGTTGGAAACCAGAAGCGCCGATTTCCATAACGGGAATGTGTTTCTGAAACTTGAGCGGCAGTTGCATTTACTAGGAATACGGACGGACAACGGAAGAAGCAATGACCTTTCAAGGGAAATCGCCAGGCAGGAGCAGTCAATACTCGATATGTTAACTTCGTTCAACTTTCTTCTGCGGTCAAAGGGTGAATCAATTGAGCAGTTGCGCAGCGAAGTGAGCCGCCGCGACCGTGAGACCATAGTCGGCATTGTCATCCCTTTTGTTGATCGCTATAAGGATATGTGCCGGGAGAAGGATTCCATAGATTTCACTGATGCTATCATTGAGGCTACCGCTCTCTGCAATGACGGTCATCGCCCGGATTATGATTACATTCTTGTTGATGAGTTCCAGGACATATCCCTTGACAGATACCGATTCCTGCAATCTCTCCGTCGGGCAAGACCTTTGACAAAACTCTTTTGTGTGGGCGACGACTGGCAGTCGATTTACCGGTTCGCAGGAAGCGACATTTCGCTTTTCAAGCAGTTCTCCAAGTATTTTGGATACTGCAAGGAATGCCGTATGGAGACGACCTACCGCTTCGGGAATCCGTGCGTCGAGCGTTCATCGCGATTCATTCTCACAAACCGCGAGCAGAAGGAGAAGACCGTTCGTCCTTTCAGCCCTGACGTCAGGACGGATCTTCAGTTCTTTGCGACATCGGGGGCCGGAGGAATGACCATGAAAGTTAAGGAAATCCTTTCGGCATTGCCGCAGGACAGCAGCGTGTATCTTCTCGGACGCTATGGAAGTGATGTCAATTCCCTTGATGGGAACTTCGCTGTCAATTATGGTAAAGACGGAAAAGTGACGGTGTCGTGCGGAGGCAGGAAAATGGCGTTCATGACCGTGCATCAATCCAAGGGACTTGAAAGTGACTATGTGATACTTCTGAACTGCAACGGCGGAACCAGAGGCTTTCCATCGGAGATTGCCGACAGTCCGGTCTTGAACTATGTGCTCAGTGAGCCTAATTCGTTTAAGTTCAGCGAGGAACGGAGGGTATTCTATGTGGCGATAACTCGTGCGAAGAGATGCACCTATGTCCTCTATGACGCAGAAAACCCGTCGCCGTTCATATCAGAGTTTGTTTCCGGGGTCGGAAAGAAAGGCAAGGCAAAACAGGATATTCTGGAGAACGAAAGATGTCCTCTCTGCCATTGTGGAAAACGGATTGTGGTGAAGAGAGGCAAGGCGGTTAACGGGAATCCCTATTATATCTATGCCTGCTCCAACGAAGCGTACGGCTGTGACTACAGGGAGACTAAGTTCGTGAACCTGAACAGACGAAATATTAAATAGAAATATGGCACTTCATTCAAGAATAGCAAACGTACTTCGCAAACCTGGCAAATGCCCTGTATGCGGAGAGCCTGTCTGGGACATAGTCTATGGGACTGGCGATATGACTGAGGTGGAATTCCTCTATCAGTATCGTAAGAACGCAAGCATGGGAGGTGACAGGATTCCGCGCAGGCCGCCCATGTGAGAATGCTCCTGCGGATTCCTGCGGCTCCGGAAGGTCAATGCTGATGGGACAGATGCAAAAGTGAAGGTCAAGATGTTGAAGAATATACGTCCTGCGCCCCTGACAAAGATCAGTTGGCAGACGCTTCAGTGCAGCGAAGCTCTCAACAACGGCAGGACGGATATGGTTCATCGGTACATGGTTAACATGGTTACTGACTGTGATGAGAAGACCGCCATGAGGGTATATGGCGTAAGTGAAAGTGATGCTATGGCAACGGCAATGAGCCTTATAAACGGTGGCGGGCTCGGACTCAAAGGACGCTTCTGCAAGTCTTTCAATGTGACTGAGGTCGATGAATGAGTTTCCTTGTTACGTATTAAGTCCTGCACCATCTACTGTGGCTTCAGCATATAGGCAGAATCGTCATTGATGACATCGTATGGCGCCATCCGAGTCGGAATAAGATTTGATGACACGTTATTAATGTTAAATGATATATCATGACAGAAGACAGCAGAATTACGCCTCAGTACATTACTTCTCTTAGAGAAGGTGAGATCTTTGTGTTCGGCAGTAATAAAGAAGGCATGCACGGTGGTGGAGCAGCACGCATCGCCCATGAAGAGTTCGGCGCAGAATGGGGCGTCGGTGTCGGTATGACCGGTCAATGCTATGCAATTCCGACAATGGACAGAAGCATTGGTATTATCCGCAAGCACGTTGACGATTTTACTGCCTATGCAAAAGCGCACCCGGAATTGACATTCCTGGTAACGCGCATCGGCTGTGGCATTGCCGGGTGGCGCGATAGTGAAATAGCTCCACTTTTTAAAGAAGCATCAGCACTTGACAATGTCACACTTCCGGAAGAGTTCTGGAATGCACTTGGATTATGATGGAGGATTTTCAAATCAAGATGATGTCAGCCTCATGGAGGATTTGCCGATGGTTCTTTTGGCAAATCCTTCTGTTCTATTGCATGCCCTATCTTTGGATGAATCATTATGACACTGCAACTATAGTGTTGATATTGCTATATACAACATCCTTTTCAGTGTATTGGGAATTTGCATCCGAAGCAAACAGATTCAAGTCGCTTTGGATCCCGTATCTGGCTTATTGTGCCATTGCGGTCACGCTATGCTGCTCAATCGGGACATGGAATGCCTCGATATTGTTTTCGCTTTTGATTCCATTGTATGGTACAGCATGCGTACTTCTGACGAGAGGCGGTGAAAGATTATTTCAGAGATTCCGAAAAGAAACAAATTCGGCTGGATTGTCACAGTTGCAGTGCTAGTCATATTTCTTGTCTCACTGAAAATCATTGGAGTTTCTTGGGAATCTTCAAGGCAAGGGACACCGGAAATGGAAAAGAATGAAATGTTGGCAAGAAGAAATTATCTGCTTGGCAAGCTGCTCGTGACGCCAGAAGAAGTCCTGAACGAAATGCCGTCAGCCATAGGCGTTCAATTCCAGGGAGAATGGGCATTGTACTCATGCTCAATGTTGTCAGCGGCACTGGTAGACATGTCAAAGCTATATCCTGAGACCAGGCAAGAGAATCTCCAATATGTCGATAGCCTCATTGGCATTGTGATGTCTCCTGAACTCAGCTATTATGACTACTTGAGATGGGGTGAAGATCCTCTGGAGAGTTTGGACGGAGACGAAAGCCACATATCATACCTCAGCCATTTAGCTTGGATGATGTGCGGTTACAAGCAGCTTGGCGGTGATTCAAAATATGACAAGTTGCTGTCAGACTTATGCCGGACAATGAACAGAAGGATACTCAATAGTGACTGTATGAATTTGCCTACTTATCCTGGAGAGTCCATCTATATTCCGGACATGCTTGTTGCAATTGTCGCTCTGAACAAATATGCGGAACTGAATAACGGGAAATACCGCAGTACCGTAAGTAAGTGGATAAATCGAGCAGCAGAGGAATGGCTTGACGAAAAGACCGGATTGTTGGTTTCATTCCTGCAAGAGGACGGTACTCAATATGGAGATGTACCTGTAAAAGGCTCCTACTCAGCCTTGAACTGTTACTACTTGACTTTCATTGACCATCGATTCGCCAAAGAGCAGTATGATACACTTAAATCATTGTTCTGGAAAGAAGGCATAATCGCCGGCCTTAAAGAATACCATGACCGAAGATGCTATCTGGGTGTGGATATAGATGCCGGGCCTATTCTATTTGAATTAAGTCCGTCCGGGACTGCCTTTATGACAGGATCTGCAACCTATTTTAATGACAGTTCAATCAGGAAAGACATATTGAGGACAGCAGAAATTGCTGGACATTCTGTCAGACATAACGGCAAGCAGCATTATCTTTTGGCAAACGTGGCCTTAGTCGGTGAATCCATTATGCTGGCCATGAGGACACATTTCAAGTGATTGGACGGCGTTGTTTGACTTGAACTGAAAAAAGTTGACAGTTTTGAGAGCATAAA
>UMHE01042161.1_pt1 | contig 9964 bp, 10 predicted proteins | sample 1965451 | NCBI WGS metagenome assembly UMHE01 (sample SAMEA4836090, study PRJEB28245) | human gut metagenome | biome: gut microbiome; material: fecal sample | place: Denmark | collected 2008 | reverse complement strand
AAAAATAAAAATACTGCAACTTTTTGCCCTACAATTGCGTCTAGTATATTGTAGGGTTTCATTTTGTCATGAAATCGTAAATAAGAGCAAAACGAAATGTTTATAAAAATTTTATAAATAGCATGCAGAAAATATGCATTGACAGGATACGATAAACGTGGATAAGGCAGAGGGACTTTATCCGATACGAAAGGTGTAAGGTGCAGGTCATGGAAAAAAGGGTGGCAGTATACAATAATAATACAGGTGTAATAGAGATAATGAGTTCCCTTCTGGCAGGAGAAGGCTTAAAAATGGTGGCAGTGACGGGGAGAGCACAGTTACAAGAATTACTGCGGGCACAGGAGATCCAGCTTCTGCTGCTGGATGTAGAACTGGATGGCAGAGGCTGGGGAGAAGGCATTGAGATGATCCATGACATCCGTAATATGACTACGATCCCCGTTATTATCATTTCCGCACAGGATGCGGAGACTGCCAAGATCATGGCGCTGAATGCCGGTGCAGATGATTATGTGACGGTGGGGTATAATCCGTTGGAGCTGTTAGCCAGAGTGAAATCACAGCTTCGCCGGTATACACAGCTGGTCAATCTGTGTGAAAGTATTGATAGTATTTATCGCGTGGATGGGCTGGAGATCAATGACCGGAACCGTACGGTAACGGTAGACGGCCGTGAAGTGAAGATGACGCCCATTGAATATAAGATCCTACGCCTGCTGGTGCAGGAGCGGGGAAAGGTATTATCCATCAGCCAGATCTATGAGTCTATCTGGCATATGCAGGCTATCGGAGCGGATAATACGATTGCGGTGCATATCCGCCACATCCGTGAGAAGATCGAGAGCAATCCCAAGGAGCCCAGATACCTGAAAGTGGTATGGGGAACCGGATATAAGGTAGGATGAAAAAGATTGTTAATAAGTGTGTCCTCTGCGTCAGCAGGGGACATTTTTGTCAAAGTTTGATTGGCGAGATGCTTGACAAAGCAATACAAATGCATTATTGTACTAATTAAATAATACAAGTAATGCAAGGATGGAGCATAAGGATGCAGACAGAAGTGATACAGGAAGGGAAAATACAGGGGAAACGAGGAATCAGCAGTGCAGTGCTGAAAAATATCGCGGTAGTGACTATGCTGATCGATCACATCGGGGCAGTAATCGTGGCAAGGCTGCTGGTCCGGAACGGGCTGTATGAAGCTATGGTGAATCAGGAGGCCTATACTGCCTGGGTGGGTCAGAACGGTGGAATGTATGGCATCTACATGGCAATGCGTATCATCGGCAGATTTGCGTTTCCCATTTACTGTTTTTTACTGGTAGAGGGATTCCAGAAGACCCACAATGTGAAAAAGTATCTGGGCAGGATGTTTTTATTTGCACTGATTTCGGAGGTACCCTTTGATCTGGCACTCAGCGGTAAGGCATGGTATCCGGCATATCAGAATGTATTTTTTACATTGTTATTGGGGCTGTTTGTGATCGCGGGACTTCATCTGGTGGAACAGCATTTTGCGGGTACAACGGTTGGAAAAACGATTCTGCGCGTGGGACTGAATGCCGTTATTATTCTGACAGGATGTGTACTGGCATTGGTTCTTAAGACGGATTATGATTTTAAGGGGATTTTGGCAATCACTGTACTTTATCTGTTCCGTAACCGGAAGAAAGCACAGATGTGGGCCGGTGTCATCATTTTTTTATTGATGGACAGCCTGGAGATGTTTGCAGCACTTTCCTTTATTCTGATCTGGTTCTACAACGGAACGAGAGGGCGGCAGAATAAATATTTCTTTTACTTTTTCTATCCTGCGCATCTTCTGCTTTTGTGGCTGGTATGTGTGGCAATGGGAATTGCGGGAATTCCTGCAATCTGACGAACAGCAGGATGCTCTGTGGATAGTAAAGTGGAAGACGGGGAAGACAGTGACATGGAGGATATGGCGTATATGGAAGAGAAAAAATGGAAGATAGGGGACAGCGAAGAATTGATCCGGGTACAGGAGATCAGCAAGACATTTCATCTGTCGGCAAAACAGCAGAAACTGGAGCATAGCACGGCGAAGACGAAGACTGCCGTGAATCAAGTGAGCTTTTGCGTAAACAGAGGGGAAGTGTTTGGACTTTTGGGACCCAACGGTGCCGGTAAGACCACAACGCTTCGGATGTTGGCAACGTTGATCCGACCGGACAGCGGGGATGCGGTGTTATCCGGCAGCAGCGTAGTGACACAACCGGAGGAGGTACGGCGTAAGATCGGCTTCCTGACCAGTGAACTGAAGCTGGAGGATTTTTTTACCCCGGATTATCTGTATGACTTTTTCTCTGAATTGTACGGTATTCCGACAGACAGACGAGACACCAGAAAACGCATGCTGTTTGCACGGTTCGGCATTCAGGAGTTTGCACAGGTGCGCGTCAGGGATCTGTCTACGGGAATGAAGCAGAAGGTATCCCTGGTGATCTCACTGGTGCAGGATCCGGAGATCATCATTTTTGATGAACCCACCAATGGACTGGATATTCTGACGGCAAAAGTGGTGACAGATTTTCTGCTGGACCTGAAAGAGCAGGGGAAGACCATTATCATATCAACGCACATTTTCAGTCTGGTGGAGAAGATCTGCGACCGGGTGGGAATTATTATTAACGGTCGTATGGCAGCCTGTGAGGACCTGCGGACGCTTTGCGGTGATAAGAGCCTGGAGGATCGCTTTTTTGAAATCTATGAAGCGGTGAACGGGGAGGACGAGAACCATGACAAATAATACGATTACGGTAATGAAAAAAGAACTGGCAAGATTTTTCGGAGACAGAAGGCTGGTAATCACGACACTTTTGCTCCCTGGAATCATGATCTATGTGGTGTACAGTTTTTTGGGAAGCGCCATGATGAAGTCCATACTTCCGGAAGAAGCTTATGTGGCGAAAGCTTATGTGGTGGATATGCCGGAGTCTTTAAGAGAAGACCTGCGGGAGCTTAAGGTAGACTGGCAGCCTGCGGACAGAGAGCAGCTGACACAGATGCGACAGGAGATACAGGATAAACAGGCAGACGGACTGGTAGTATTCCCGGTGGATTTTGATCAGGCAGTGGAAAACTATCAGGTGCAGAGTGGAAAACCGGCGCCCAACGTGGAGATCTATTACAATTCCGCGGAGACGGAATCCACTCATTTTTACAATGAAGTGTCGGACATTTTGGAGGCATATGAGACATCTATATCCAATAAGTTAGACATCAATGCCGGGGATTCTGTGTATTACGACTGTGCCACCAGCAAAGATACTACGGGACAGATGTTTTCGATGATGATGCCTCTGCTGCTTATGATGTTTTTATACAGTGGATGTATGTCCGTGGCACCGGAATCCATCGCCGGGGAGAAGGAGCGTGGTACCATAGCGACCTTGCTTGTAACTCCCATGAAGAGGAGCTCTCTGGCACTTGGCAAAGTATTTTCCTTAAGCATTATTGCACTCCTGGCAGGTTGTTCCAGCTTTATCGGAACCTTTGCGGCACTGCCGAAAATGATGGGCGGGGAATTGACGGGAGTGGATTCGTCGGTGTATACGCCTATGGATTTTGCAATGCTGCTTCTGATCATTCTGTCTACGGTAATGGTGCTGGTATCCATGATCGCACTGGTCTCCGCTTTTGCAAAAAGCGTGAAAGAAGCGGCTACGACAGTCTCCCCTTTTACCATCGTGGTGACCTTTATCGGACTGAGCCCTATGCTCAGTCAGGGAAAAGAGATTCCGCTGTACCGGTATCTGATTCCGGTATATAACAGCGTACAGTGCATGAACGGTATTTTTTCTTTTAGCTATCAGCCGGTGGAAATTCTTTTGACCGTGATCGTGAATCTGTGTGTGGCTGGAGTGCTGGTATTCGGACTGACGAGGGCATTCCAGAGCGAGAAAGTGATGTTTGGGTAAGAGCATAGTATTTTATAATTATTGACTATAAATTGAGAAATGTGTACAATGATAACTATTCGGAGCAACGTAAATTTGAGCAAAAAGAAAGCACCGCAGGGGCAATTTTGCGAATGATGCTCTGAATACAGAAAATGGAGGAAAATAATACATGCAACTGCCTATTTTTGAGAAATACATTGATGAACTGATCGAGAAGAGCACTCTGGATGTTCCCGCATGGAACATTGAGAAGGCGAGAGAGGGGAAAGCTGCCGGCTGGAATTATATTGATGGCTGCATGATCCTGGCACTTTTGGAGATTTACAGCGCTACCGGAGAGAAAAAGTATTACGAATTTGCAGATGCATTTATTGACCACAGAGTACAGGAAGACGGTACGATTACGAAGTATTCCGTGGAAGAATATAATATTGACAATGTCAATGCGGGCAAGACCCTGTTCGCATTGTATGCTTTAAACGGCAAGGAAAAATACCGCAAGGCGATCGACCTGATCTATAGTCAGGTGCAGACGCAGCCTCGTACCGAGGAGGGCAACTTCTGGCACAAGAAGATCTACCCCAATCAGGTATGGCTGGACGGCATGTATATGGGACAGCCCTTTTACATGGAGTATGAGACCAAATTCGATGACAAGAAGCACTACGATGACATTTTCCATCAGTTTGCCAATGTCGTAAAATACATGAGAGACCCTGAGACCGGATTATATTATCACGGTTATGACGCTTCGAAGAAAGCCTTCTGGTGTGACAAGGAGACCGGCCTGTCACAGAATTTCTGGCTGAGAGCACTGGGCTGGTATTCCATGGCACTTTTGGATACCCTGAGCAAATGTGAGCCGGGAGAAGAGTATAAGGCAGAGTATGACAATCTGAAGAAGGTATTCGTGGATCTGATCGATTCCATGTTAAAATTCCAGGATGAGAGCGGTATGTGGTACCAGCTTCCCGCATTGGGCGGCAGGGAGCCGAACTACTTAGAGACCAGTGGAAGTGCGATCATGGCTTACTCCCTGTTGAAGGGCGTGAGACTCGGATTTTTACCGGAGTCTTACAGAGCCTATGGTTTAAAGGCATTCCAGGGTATCTGTGACCGCTATCTGAAGGAGAAGGACGGACATTTAAGCCTCGGCGGTATTTGCCTCGTAGCAGGACTGGGACCGGAGGATAACCGTCGCCGTGACGGTAGCTTCGAATACTATATGTCAGAGCCCATCGTGGAAGACGATGCCAAGGGTGTGGGACCGCTATTATTAGCCTACACTGAGATGAGGAGACTGGACGATTAAATGAAGTCAGGCGGGATGATGAAGAACGATAACAGAAATGACAGAAGAACATCCGGACCTGCGAAAGGGACGGGAAAGACCAAAGCAACGGGAAAAGCCAATGCGGTGGGAAAAACCAAAGTGATGGCAGACAAGGAAAAACGGACACCCGTAGGACAGGGACGGGAAAAGACGGCTGTTAAAAAGAAGAGTGGTCTCTGCCCGGTGGTTGATAAATGCGGCGGGTGCAGCTGGATCAACAAGCCCTATGTGGAACAGCTGAAGAATAAGGAAAAGCAATTAAAGGAGCTTCTGGCTCCTTTTTGCAAGGTCGAGGGTGTCATTCCCATGGAGCATCCGGAGCATTACCGGAACAAGGTACATGCGGTATTCGGCGAGAACCGTTATCATGATGCCATTTCCGGCATCTATGAGCAGAAGAGCCACCGGATCGTTCCTGTGGACAGCTGCCTGATCGAGAATGCCAAGGCGGATGAGATCATCGTATCTATCCGGGGACTGTTGAAATCTTTTCATATCCGTCCCTACAATGAGGATACCGGATATGGATTGCTGCGCCATGTGCTGATCCGCACCGGTCATGTCACCGGACAGATCATGGTGGTACTGGTGCTGGCGTCTCCGATCCTGCCCTCCAAGAATAATTTTGTGAAGGCACTGCTGAAACTGCACCCGGAGATTACTACCGTGGTCATCAATGTCAACAACCGCAATACCAGCATGGTATTGGGAGATAAGGAGCATGTGATCTACGGCAAGGGATACATTGAGGATGAACTGTGCGGAAAGAGGTTCCGTATTTCTCCCAGATCCTTCTATCAGGTGAATCCGGTACAGACCGAGATCCTCTACGGTAAGGCACTGGAGTATGCCGGGCTTACCGGCAAAGAGACTGTGGTGGATGCCTATTGCGGCACCGGAACCATCGGCATGATCGCCAGCGACAAGGCCGGCAAGGTCATCGGTGTGGAGTTAAATGCCGATGCTGTCCGGGATGCACGCAGCAACGCCAAAGCCAACCAGATCCGTAATATCCAGTTCTACCAGAACGATGCCGGGAAATTCCTCGTGGAGATGGCCGGACAGGACGCGAAAGTAGATGTCATCCTGATGGATCCTCCCAGAAGCGGCAGCACCGAAGAATTCATGAGCTCCGTAGTCCGGATCGGCCCCGAGCGAATTGTCTACGTCTCCTGCAATCCCGAGACACTGGTCAGGGACTTGAAGTACTTTAAGAAGAAGGGATACCGCGTGTCGAAGGGCGTGGGTGTGGACATGTTCCCGTTCACCGATTCGTTGGAGACGGTATGTTTATTGTCCAAACTAAATGTCAAGCATCATATTGAGGTGGAAATCACGATGGATGAGTTGGATTTGACGGCAGCGGAGAGTAAAGCCACTTACGATGAAATCAAGGCTTATGTACTTGAAAAATTCGGCTTTAAAGTCAGTCAGCTTTATATCGCCCAAATAAAACGGAAATGTGGCATTATCGAGAGAAAGAACTATAACCAGTCAAAAAAAGAAGATGCCAAAGTGCCGAAGTGCCCGCCGGAGAAAGAAGCGGCGATTATGGATGCGCTCAAGCATTTCCAGATGATTCCATAGAAAAACAGAATAGAGATGCCAGTTTCAGATTTAAAAGGTGTTGCTTTCGGGCAGCACCTTTTGTTTTAAGCATTTAGAATTTCTTAGGAGGGAGGTGTCATTCATGCCAGACCTTGCCATGCTGGACTACTTCTACGGAGATGAAGCGGAACAGTTCACTTTTTACCGGATACCCAAAGTGCTGTTCACTGACCCCAGCTACCGGCGCATATCTTCCGACGCCAAAATCCTGTACGGGCTTATGCTTGACCGTATGGGGCTGTCAGTTCGGAATGGCTGGCTGGACGAATACAACCGGGTATTCATTTTCTTTACCCTGGAGGATGCTTTGGAATATCTGTGCTGCGGGCATACCAAAGCCGTTTCCCTTTTTGGGGAACTGGATAAGGCGGGCTTGATCGAGCGCAAAAAGCAAGGCCAGGGAAAGCCGACAAAAATCTACGTTAAGAACTTTGTTCGGAATGCGGAAGTCTTGACTTCCGAAAAACGGAAGTCTAAAGTTCCGCAATCTGGAAGTCAAGACTTCCAAAAAACGGCCTCTAATAATACTGAGATAAAAGATACTGAATTGAGTGATACTGAACCATCTATCTATCCGGTCAGGGGGCTGCCGGAAGATAAATCGCCTGCGGCAGATGCGATGGATACGATGCGTGTCTATCGTCAGATTATCATGGAGAATATTGAGTACGAGATCACTCGCAGGCAGCTCGGCTATGATGCCGACATTCTGGACGAGATTGTTGACATCATGGTGGACACGGTATGCAGCACAAAGCCCATGATCCGCATAGGCGGTCAGGATTTTCCTTTAGAGGTCGTAAAGAGCCGCCTGCTAAAACTCAATTCAGAGCATATCAGCTATGTGGTGAGCAGTTTGAAATCTAACACCACCAAAGTCCGAAACATCCGGGCGTATCTGCTTACCGCCTTGTATAATGCCCCTACCACTATCAGCAGTTACTACACAGCTTTGGTCAACCATGACCTTTACGGCGGTGGGTAACTGCTTTTTTCATAATCACCTATGGGCGGCTGCGCCAGTTCCTGGCCAGCCCCCTTAACTGCAAAAATGCAAATGAGCAGCACTGTGTCAAGAACGCACGGTGTGCGTTCATTTTCATTCTTGACACGGGGTTGCTCGTTTGCTACCCGGCACAGCCGGAGAAAGGAGCTTCCCCATGAAAAAGCCATTTGCCTACATTACAGCCGTCTGGAAAGGCGGCGAGTTTACCGTCATTGACCAGGCGGCGGTGTACTGCCGCAAAGTCTATGAAGCCGGGTTTACCCCGATCTGCCCGGTTCTCTATCTTCCCCATTTCCTGCGTGATTCCATTCCTGCCGAACACAAGGACGGCATTGACATTGGGCGTGAACTTCTGCGCCGGAGCCATGTGCTGATCGTCTGCGGGGACGAAGTTGACGAGTCCGTTAAAAACGATATTGCCGTGGCACAGCGGCTGGGCATTACCGCCACTACCCTGGATGGCATTCTGAAAATCCATGCTCAGGGAGAAAACGAGGTGGAGGGCTGATGCCTGATTACCTGTACCGGTTGACGCTGTTTCTGCTGCACCGGCTGGTGGTTCCGCCTTAGACCATTTCCTTTTTCAGCATTCCTGCCAGAGAAAGGAGTGATGAGGTTTGCAGGAAGAAGTTGAAAACAAATCGGTGGCGATTAGTATCAAAGCCACCAAGCTGACTGCCAATGTGCTGAAAGCCGCACTCCTGAAAGCCCTTGCGGAAATGGAGAAAAAGCAGAAAAATCCCAAGGTCTACAAGGGCAAACAGAGTGTGAAACACCTTGTCCGGCAGGGAGTTGGGGTCAGCAACATCGAAATCACGGACGGCAACATCAAGTCTTTTGAGAAAGTTGCCCGGAAATACGGCATTGACTTTGCTCTCAAAAAGGATGTTTCTACACAGCCGCCCCGGTATCTGGTCTTTTTCAAGAGTAAAGATGCCGACGCACTGACGGCGGCATTCCGGGAATATTCCGGTAAAGTCGTGAAAAGCCAGTCCAAGGAGAAGCCGTCCATCCGCAAGCAGCTTTCCAAACTCCAGGAAGTGGTCAAGGATATGGCAAAATCCCTCTCCCGGAACAAGAGCCAGGAGGTGGACAGATGAAGAAATTGCCAAAAATCAATACTTCCAAGCTGCTAAAAGCGGCTTTGCCGTATATCCTGGTCGGCCTGATGGCTACCAAGCTGGGGCAGGCGTACCGCATGGCATCCGGCGGCGATGTGCTGGATCGGATTTTTGGGGCGTTCCTCAAAATCGGGGAAGCCTTTACCAATCCCCTGCCCAGCCTGCATCCGTTTGACCTGCTGGTGGGGGCTGCCTGCGGCGCTCTGCTGTGGTTTATCGTATACCAGAAATCCAAGAATGCCCGGAAATACCGGCGTGGTGCGGAGTATGGGACTGCCCGATGGGGAAATGCAAAAGATATTGAGCCGTTCATCGACCCGGATTTTTCGCAGAATATCCTGCTGTCCGAAACGGAACGTCTGACGCTGGGAAAAATTGCAGACCCCGAAAAGAGAAACGTCAATCTGAATGTGCTGGTCATTGGTGGGAGTGGTTCGGGAAAGACCCGCTACCACATCAAGCCCAATCTTCTCCAGATGAACGCATCGTATGTCTGCTCCGATCCCAAAGGCACGGTCATTGAGGAAGTCGGGCGGGCGCTGGTGCGTGGCGGGTATAAAATCAAGGTTTTAAACACCATTGATTTTTCCTGCTCCATGCACTACAACCCCTTTGTCTATCTCCATAGCGAAACGGACATTCTCACTCTTGTCACGGTTATTATGACCAATACCCAGGGAGAAGCCAAAGGCGGGGACGGATTCTGGGAGAAAGCGGAAGCTCTGCTGTATCAGGCACTGATCGCTTATATCTACTATGAAGCCCCAGCCGAGGAGCGCAACATGAATACCCTGCTGGATATGCTCAACGCCTGCGAGTGCCGGGAGGACGACGAAAACTTTAAATCAGCGGTTGACCTGCTGTTTGAACAGTTGGAACAGCGCAATCCCGACCACTTTGCGGCAAGGCAGTATAAAAAATTTAAGATGGCGGCGGGTGATATATGCTCTAAGTGACTTCTTAATCATGA
>UMHE01041548.1_pt1 | contig 9966 bp, 10 predicted proteins | sample 1965451 | NCBI WGS metagenome assembly UMHE01 (sample SAMEA4836090, study PRJEB28245) | human gut metagenome | biome: gut microbiome; material: fecal sample | place: Denmark | collected 2008 | reverse complement strand
CACGCGGGCCCCGCCCTACGGGACGGTATGTTGAACCGCGTGTAGGGGACGTCGAGGACGCCGTCCCCTACGGGGTGCATGGGCGGCGGCGAACGGTGGGGAAAAATGTTTACACTTGCGGCGTTGACGCTGGGGAACTATTATTGTATAATAAACTGATTTATTATGGGGAGGCGTACCTTTATGTGGATCGCAAAGGACTGGAAGGATTACGAACTGCTGGACTGCGGCGGCGGCGAAAAGCTGGAGCGGTGGGATCGGCAGGTACTGGTGCGCCCCGACCCGCAGGCTATATGGGAGACGGACAAGACCGGCCGGGTGTGGCGCAGCGCCAACGGGCGGTATTCCCGCAGCTCCACCGGCGGCGGTCACTGGGACAAGGGCAAGCTGCCGGAGAGCTGGCAGGTACATTACAAAGACCTGACGTTTCAGGTGAAGCCCATGAACTTCAAGCACACGGGGCTGTTCCCGGAGCAGGCGGTGAACTGGGATTTCGCCATGGACAAGATACGCAGCGCCGGGCGGTCGGTGCGGGTGCTGAATCTGTTTGCCTACACCGGCGGCGCGACGGTGGCCTGCGCCAAGGCGGGCGCGTCCGTGTGCCATGTGGACGCAGCCAAGGGCATGGTGGCCTGGGGCAAGGAAAACGCCCGGCTCAGCGGGCTGGCCGAGGCGCCCATCCGCTGGATCGTGGACGACTGCGCCAAGTTCGTGGAGCGGGAGATACGCCGGGGCAAGACCTACGACGCCATCATCATGGATCCGCCCTCCTACGGCCGGGGACCCGGCGGCGAGGTGTGGAAGCTGGAGGACAGCCTGTACCCCTTCGTGGAGCTGTGCTCACGGGTGCTGTCGGACAAGCCGCTGTTTGTGATCCTGAACAGCTACACCACCGGCCTTGCGCCGTCGGTGCTGGGGTACATACTACACATGCTGGTGGGGGAGAAGTTCGGCGGGATGGTCACATGGGACGAGCTGGGGCTGCCCTGTACCGCCAGCGGCATGGCGCTGCCCTGCGGCGCTACGGGAAGATGGTTTTCCGAGTAAACGAGAACGGAAGTAATTGCGTATGGCAGTGATGATAGAGACAAAGGAGCTCACCTATACCTATCCCGCGCCGGAGGGGGAGACGAATCCCCCGGCGCTGCGGGGCGTGTCGGTGACGATCGAAAAGGGCAGCTTCACGGTGGTGCTGGGACACAACGGCTCCGGCAAGTCCACCTTTGCCAAGCATTTGAACGCGGTGCTGCTGCCGTGCGGCGGCGCTGTGTATGTGGAGGGGATGGACACCCGCGACGAGAGAATGCTGCTGGAGATACGGCGGCGGACGGGCATGGTGTTCCAGAACCCGGACAACCAGATCGTGGCCAACGTGGTGGAGGAGGATGTGGCCTTCGGGCCGGAGAATCTGGGCGTGCCCACGGCGGAGATACGCCGGCGGGTGGACGACGCGCTGGCGGCGGTGGGCATGGAGCAGTTTGCCCGCCACGCGCCGCACCTGCTGTCCGGCGGACAGAAGCAGCGCATCGCCATCGCGGGCATTCTGGCCATGGAGCCGGAGTGCATCGTGCTGGACGAGGCCACGGCCATGCTGGATCCCGCGGGACGGCGGGAGGTCATCGACACCGTGCGGCGGCTGAACCGGGAGAGGGGCATCACCGTGGTGCTCATCACCCACCACATGGCCGAGGCGGAGAGCGCCGACCGGGTCATCGTCATGAACGACGGACAGGTGGCCATGGACGGCGCGCCCCATGACGTGTTCGCCCAGGTGGACAGGCTCCATGAGCTGGGCCTGGCGGCACCGGACACGGTGGAGCTGCTGCACCTGCTGCGGGAGGCAGGAATGGACGTGCCGCTGACCGGTCTGACGGTGGACGAGTGCGCCGATACCATTTGCCGCGCCTTCGGCGGGGCGGAAGGGAAGTAACATTGGAACCGATCTTGCAGATAGAGAACCTGACCCACACCTATTCGGCGGGAACGCCGTTCCAGCGCAGCGCCGTGGAGGGGCTGAGCCTGACGGTGGGCAAGGGAGAATTTTTGGGTATCATCGGACACACCGGCTCCGGCAAGTCCACGCTGATACAGCATCTCAACGGGCTTTTGCAGCCCACCTCCGGCCGCATCCTGCTGGAGGGGAAGGATATATGGGCGGAGCCGAAGAAAATACGGGACGTGCGGTTCAAGGTGGGGCTGGTGTTCCAGTACCCGGAGTACCAGCTGTTCGAGGAGACGGTGTACAAGGACATCGCCTTCGGCCCGAAGAACATGGGACTGGACAGCGGGGAGATCGACCGGCGTGTGCGGGACGCGGCGGCCTTTGTGGGGCTGGACGCGGAGCTGCTGGACAAGTCGCCCTTTGAGCTGTCCGGCGGGCAGAAGCGCCGGGTGGCCATCGCCGGCGTGATCGCCATGGAGCCGAAGGTGCTGGTGCTGGACGAGCCAACGGCGGGACTTGATCCCCAGGGGCGGGACGCCATCCTCGCCCAGATACAGGCCTATCACCGCGCCAAGGGCGCGGCGGTGGTGCTGGTGAGCCACAGCATGGAGGAGATCGCCCGGAACGTGGAGCGCATCGCCGTGCTGTCCGACGGGCGGGTGCTGATGCAGGGCACGCCGGAGCAGGTGTTCGCCCGCGCCCACGAGCTGGAGCAGGTGGGGCTGGACGTGCCCCAGGTGACGAAGGTGGCCGCCGCGCTGCGGGCGCGGGGACTGGATATCGACCCGGCGGTGTATACCGTGGAGGCGCTGGAGCAGCGGCTGCTGGCGCTGAGAGGGGGTGCCGGGGCATGCTGAAGGATATCACGCTGGGACAGTTTTTCCCGGCGGACACGCCGGTACACCGGCTGGATCCCCGGACGAAGCTTTTGTGCGTCATTCTCTACATTGTGGCGCTGTTCAGCGCCAAAAGCGTGCTGACCTACGGGATCATGATCGCGGTGCTGACGGTGTCGGTGCTGGTGTCGAAGGTGCCGTTCAAGTCGCTGACCAAGGGGCTGAAGCCGGTGTATTTCGTGGTGGCGTTCACGGCCATCATGAACATGTTCTTTACCGCCGGTACGCCGGTGGCGGACGTGTGGCTGCTGCGGAGCATCACATGGGAGGGCATTATTGCCGCCGTGCAGATGGTGCTGCGGATCATTCTGCTCATCATGGGCACGTTCCTGATGACGTATACCACCAGTCCCATTGCCCTGACGGACGCCATGGAGAACCTGCTGGGGCCGCTGAAGAAGCTGAAGCTGCCCGTTCACGAGCTGGCCATGATGATGTCCATCGCCCTGCGGTTCATCCCCACGCTGATCGAGGAGACGGACAAGATCATGTCGGCGCAGAAGGCGCGGGGCGCGGACTTTGAGACGGGGAATATCTTCCAGCGCGCCAAGGCGCTGGTGCCGATCCTGGTGCCGCTGTTCATCAGCGCGTTCCGCCGCGCCGACGAGCTGGCCACGGCCATGGAGTGCCGGTGCTATCACGGCGGCGAGGGACGGACGGCGCTGCGGGTGCTGCGCTATAAGGCGGCGGACTATGCGGTGCTGGCGGGCTTTGTCGTGCTGACGGCGGGCATCATCGTGCTGAAGAAATTCGGATTCTGAGAAAAAGGAGGCGGTGCGGATGCGAAACATCGCGCTGATACTGATGTACAACGGCACCGCCTATCACGGCTGGCAGGTGCAGAAAACGGAGATCTCCGTGGCGCAGACGCTGGAGAAGGGACTGTCCATGGTGTGCGGTCATCCGGTGAAGGTGACAGGCTGCGGACGGACGGACGCCGGCGTGCACGCGGAGCACTATGTGGCCAATTTCCGCACGGAATCGCGGATCCCGGTGGAGCGGCTGCCCTTCGCGGTGAACACCCACATACCGGAGGACATCGTGGTGAAGGCGGCCTATGAGGTGGCGGAGGATTTCAACGCCATCGGCTCGTGCATCAAAAAGGAGTACACCTACCGCATCTATAACTCCCGGATCAAGAACCCGTTCTATGTACACCGGGCGTATTTCTATCCCAAGAAGCTGGACGAGGCGCTGATGGATCGCGCCGCCCGGATGTTCGAGGGCACCCATGATTTCGCCGCGGTGCGCAGCGTGGGCACCAATGTGCGCAGCACCGTGCGCACCATCCACTACTGCCGGGTGACGCGGAACGGAGAGCTGCTGGAGCTGAAGGTATGCGCGGACGGATTTCTGTATAATATGGTACGTGCCATCACGGGCACGGTGCTGTACGCGGCGGAGGGAAAGCTGACGCCGGAGGACATCCCGGAGATACTGGACTCCGGGAACCGGACGCTGGCGGGGCCCACGGCGCCGCCGGGCGGGCTGTATCTCACCCGCGTGTGGTATGAGGATGAACGGCTGAATGGATAACAACACCAACAACTGGAAAGAGTTCACGCTGGGCAACCCCCAGGAGGAGCAGCCCCGCCGCGTGGCGAAGAGAAGTAAGCGCAAGCCGCTGCTGGCGCTGCTGATCGTGGCGGTGCTGGCCATCGGCGCGGTAACGGCGGCGGTGCTGCTGGACAGAAGCGGCTTCGACGGCCTGCGGCGCAGCATCATCTACGCCAAGGCGGTGAAGGACGAGAACGGCTGCGCCCAGCTGTACCGGTACAGCAGCGACCAGTCGGGGCGGTTCGCCTCGCTGGAGGGCAGCCTTGTCTCCGTGTCCATGCACCAGATCGCGGTGCTGGACGAGAAGAACAGGGCGGTGTATGACGAGGCGGTGAAGTTCCAGACACCGGCGCTGCAGGCGCAGGACGGCCGCGCCGTGGCCTATGACGTGGGCGGGACGGCGGTGTATGTGCTGTCGGACAAGGGGCTGGTGTACACGCTGGACTGCGCCGGAGAGGTGCTCAGCGCGTCCCTGAACCAGAAGGGGTGGCTGACGGTGGTGAGCAGCGAAAGCGGCTATAAAGCCACCGTGCGGGTGTACGACGCGGACGGGCAGGCGGTGTTCGCCTACCGGTCGGCGGATCGGTTCGTGATGACGGCGGCTCTGTCGGCCGACAGCCGGACGCTGGCGGCGGTGACCATGGGGCAGGAGAACGGCGTGTTCGCCAGCTATGTGGTGTTCTACCGCGTGAACAGCGACAAGGAGGCGGGGAAGTGTACGCTGCGGGGCAGCGTGGTCTATGACCTGGCGGCCGCCGGCGGCGGCTTCTGCGCCGTGACGGAGGAGCAGCTGTGCTTTATCGGCACGGACGGCGTGATGACCGCCGCCTACGACTACGGCGGGGACTATCTGCGCCGGGTCAGCGTCAGCGAGGACGGCTATGCCGCCGTGCTGCTGGGACGCTACCGCACCGGCACCCAGCACCGGGTGGTGACGGTGGGCGACGACGGCAGGGAGCTGGCGTCGCTGGAGCTGGACGCGGAGGTGAGCAGCCTGTCCGCCGCCGGGCGGTATGTGGCGGTGCTCACCGGCGAGGAGTTGTATATCTACGACAGGCAGCTGGCGCTGTGCGCCCGGCTGGAGGAGGTCAGTCAGGCACGGGAGGTGCTGATGCGGAGCGACGGCTCCGCGGTGCTGGCGGGCAGTACGGCGGCCAGTCTGTACCTGCCGTAAGCGTGGAGCGCGGAGAACGCGCAAGAGGTGAAGCTATGAGCAATGTAGGGGTATTTGTGGATCTGGCGCTGGCGGCGGTGCTGCTGATCGCGCTGGTCATGGGCTGGCGGCAGGGCTTCGTGCAGGCGCTGACCCGGATATTGGTGGTGGTGGCGGCGCTGCTGCTGGCAGGCTGGATCGCCGGGAAGCTGGCGGATCCGGCGGCCAGATGGCTGGAGCCGGTGCTGACGGAGAAGCTGGAGCAGCGGCTGACGGCACAGGGCAATACCAGCGACGCCGGCGAGATGCTGGCGGCCTTCGGCTTCGAGGGGGATACCCTGTCGAAGCTGGTGGACAGCGCCGTGCAGAAGGCGCAGCAGGCGGGCGAGACGCTGCTGAGCGCTGTGGTGTCCACGGCGCTGCGCTCCGCGGCCTACGCGGTGGTGTATATGGTGTCGTTTTTGCTGCTGCTGGTGGTGCTGCGGTTGGCACTGTCGCCGCTGCATCTGTTTACAAAGCTGCCGGTGGTACACGGCGTCAACGCCCTGCTGGGCGGGGCGCTGGGACTGGTGAAGGGGGCGCTGCTGGTGTTTCTGGCGGTGTGGGTGCTGCAAAAATTACAGCTGCTGGTCACACCGGAGCTGGTGGACAAAACGGTGCTGCTGAAATTCTTCGCCCGGAACAGCCCCATTGATCTGATCGCAAAGCTGTGAAAACGGCTATAATGCATACATAATGTATCGTATAAGAGATAACGGAGGAAAACCATGCAACCGACTCTTTGTTCCAAATGTAAGAAAAACGTGGCCGTGGTGTTCATCTCCCGGATGAACGAGAAAAACGAGATGGTCAACGAGGGACTCTGCCTGCAATGCGCCGCCAAGCTGGGGCTGCCGCAGGTGGAGGACATGATGAAGCGAATGGGCATCACGCCGGAGGATCTGGAGAATATCAACAGCGAGATGATGCAGGCCTTCGGCGGCGCGGAGGAGCTGGACACGGTCAATGACGAGGGGGACGAGGACGACGAGGAGAGCGGCAAGACCGCCACGTTCCCGTTCCTGAACCGGCTGTTCAACAGCAACGCCAACCCGCCGGCCGAGCAGCAGCCGCCCCAGGGCACCGCCGCAGGCCAGCCCTCCGGCCGCAAGACGGAGAAAAAGCGGAAATTCCTGGACAACTACTGCATCAACCTGAGCCAGCGCGCCCGGGAGGGCAAGCTGGACGCCGTGATCGGCCGGGAGCAGGAGATCGAGCGGGTGGTGCAGATCCTCAACCGCCGCCAGAAGAACAACCCGTGCCTGATCGGTGAGCCGGGCGTGGGCAAGACCGCCATCGCCGAGGGGCTGGCGCAGCGCATCGTGGCGGGCGATGTGCCCTTCAAGCTGCGGGACAAGGAGGTCTATCTCCTTGATCTGACGGCGCTGGTGGCGGGCACCCAATTCCGGGGACAGTTCGAGAGCCGGATGAAGGGGCTGATCGAGGAGATACGCAAGGCGGGGAATGTGATCCTCGTCATTGACGAGGTACACAACATCGTGGGCGCGGGCGACGCCGAGGGCAGCATGAACGCCGCCAATATCCTCAAGCCCGCGTTGAGCCGGGGCGAGATACAGGTCATCGGCGCCACCACCTTCAACGAGTACCGCAAGCACATCGAAAAGGACACGGCGTTGGAGCGCCGGTTCCAGCCGGTGACGGTGAACGAGCCAAACGTGGAGGATACGCTGAAAATATTGCAGGGCATCGCCCACTACTACGAGCAGTTCCACGGCGTGGCCATTCCGCAGGGGGTGCTGCGGCAGGCGGTGCTGCTGTCGGAGCGGTATATCACCGACCGGTATCTGCCGGACAAGGCCATCGACCTGATCGACGAGGCGTGCTCCGACCGGAACCTCCACGATCCGGAGATCAACCGGCGGATGGAGCTGGAGCGCGAGCTGGAAAATCTGACCTTCGAGCGGGAGAGTCTGATGTCGGCGCAGCCGGCGGACGGACAGCAGTTCACCGAGCAGGAGCTTGACCGGCGGTATGAGCGCATCGCGGAGCTGCGCAGCCAGGAGCTGCGGGTGACGGAGGAGCTGAACGCCATCCGTGCCAAGGGAATGCCGGAGCTGACCATGGAGAATATCGCCCGCGTGATCGAGATGTGGACGAAGATCCCGGCCAGCAAGATCAAAGAGGAGGAGTTCAAGCGGTTGGCCGAGCTGGATCAGCGGCTGCGCGCCCATGTGGTGGGGCAGGACGAGGCCATTGCCGCCGTGTCCGCCGCCATCCGCCGCAACCGGGTGGGCATCTCCCCCAAGCACAAGCCGGTGAGCTTTATCTTCGTGGGGCCCACCGGTGTGGGCAAGACAGAGCTGGTCAAGCAGCTGGCGGACGATCTGTTCAACGCGCCGGAGAGCCTGATCCGGCTGGATATGTCCGAGTTCATGGAAAAGCACTCCGTGTCCCGGATTGTGGGCAGTCCTCCGGGCTATGTGGGCTATGACGAGGCGGGGCAGCTGACGGAGAAAATCCGGCGCAAGCCCTACTCCGTGGTGCTGTTCGACGAGATCGAGAAGGCGCACCCGGACGTGCTGAACGTGCTGCTGCAAATTCTGGACGACGGACAGATCACCGACGCCCACGGGCGGAAGGTGAACTTTGAAAATACGGTCATCGTCATGACCTCCAACGCCGGGTCGGACAACAAGGCGTCCGGCGCGGTGGGCTTCGGCGGCAGCGCCGACGATCAGGGAAAGGAGCGCATCATGAAGGCGCTGCAGGACTTCCTGCGGCCGGAATTCCTGAACCGTGTGGACGAGATCGTGTGCTTTAACCACCTGACGAAGGAGAATTTCTGCGGCATCGCGCGGATCATGCTGGAGGAGCTGAAGGCGTCGCTGGGCGAGAAGGGCTATCAGTTCCGGTACGACGACGCGCTGGTGGACTATCTGGCGGAGAAGTCCTATTCCCTGACCTACGGCGCGCGGAACCTGCGGCGGCTGATCCAGAAGGAGCTGGAGGATCCCATGGCGGCGAAGATCATCGACGCCTTCGAGCATCCCATCACGCAGATCGGCGCCACCGCCAAGGACGGCGCGGTGCAGCTGTACACATTGTGAGGTGAGCGGTATGCTGTTTCGCAAGGATATAGACCCCCGGTGCGCCTACTGCGCGCGGGGCAGCCGCATCAGCGACGACAAGGTGGCCTGCGTCAAGCGGGGCATCGTGCTGCCGGAGGATCGGTGCAGCGCATTCAAATACGACCCGCTGAAGCGGGTACCGCCCCGTCCGATGAAGCTGGAGACAGCGGGGCTGAGCGAAGAGAACTTTCAGCTGTAAAAACAGAACAGACGGCCGCCGCATGGCGGCTGTCTGCGCATGGAGGGAACGGAAATGCGTATCAAAAAGGTATGGGCGGTATATTTCAGCGGCACCGGCACCACGGAAAAGACGGTGCGGCGCATCGCGGCGGGCATGGCACAGGCGCTGGACGCGGAGTTGGCGGTATACGATTTTACCACTCCGGCGGCGCGGCAGCGGGAGCTGCGCTTCGGCGCGGAGGAGCTGGCGGTGCTGGGCGTACCGGTGTACGCCGGGCGTGTGCCCAACGTGCTGCTGCCCTACTTGACGAAGCAGCTGCACGGCGGCGGCGCACTGGCGGTGCCGGTGGTGCTGTTCGGCAACCGGAACTTTGACGATGGGCTGATCGAGCTGCGGAATATCCTGACGGAGGACGGCTTCATGCCGGTGGCCGGCGGCGCGTTCGTGGGCGAGCACGCCTTCTCCCGCACGCTGGGCGCGGGGCGTCCCAACGGGGACGATCTGGCGGAGATGGATGCTTTTGCGCGCCGCGCAGCGGAGAAGGTGACGGCGCTGACGGCTGCGCCTGCGGAGCCGGTGGCCGTCTGGGGCGAGACGCCGATCCGACCCTACTATACGCCCCGCGACCGGCACGGGAACCCCATCAACATCCTGAAGGTGAAGCCGAAAACGGATATGGACAGGTGTGGCGGCTGCGGGCTGTGCGCGGCGCGGTGCCCCATGGGAAGCATCGACCCGGCGGATGTGTCGCAGGTGACGGGGATCTGCATCAAGTGCTGCGCCTGCGTGAAGGGCTGTCCTGCGGAAGCGAAATATTTCGACGACGCGGGGTATCTGTATCACAAGAGCGAGCTGGAGGAGGTCTATGCGCGCCCGGCGGCCAATGAAGTGTTTTTGTAAGGTTTAGACGCGGGAAAACGGGGATAATACATAAGCGGAGCTGATAATAAGAACGGTTCTATTCGGAGTAGACAAAAGACGAAATTAGCCGTTGACAAATGCTTCCAAGCGTGGTAATCTAACGAAGCTGTCCGACAGGGCGGCGCACATGAGTAAAATCCAGTCAACGAAAAATGTCTGAAAAAGGTAAAAAAGTAGTTGACAAGATG
>UMHE01055075.1_pt1 | contig 10002 bp, 8 predicted proteins | sample 1965451 | NCBI WGS metagenome assembly UMHE01 (sample SAMEA4836090, study PRJEB28245) | human gut metagenome | biome: gut microbiome; material: fecal sample | place: Denmark | collected 2008 | reverse complement strand
AAACAAGCAAGTTGATATTTATTCACTTGCGAAACTTCAGTCATATACATATAATATATGAAGGAAAGAATAGGCAATCTGCTTAAAGCCATAAACCGTGGCTTATACGAGAAAGAGACAGAGACTGCCCTTTCTCTGCTTGCCGCAATTGCCGGCGAGAGCATCATACTGCTCGGAGCACCGGGTGTGGCAAAGTCGATGGTGGCAAGACGGCTGAAGCTGGCTTTCAAGAATGCTTCTGCATTTGAATATCTGATGTCCCGATTTTCTACGCCGGACGAGATATTCGGCCCCGTAAGCATTAGCAGACTGAAAACCAATGACGAATATGTACGCTCCACAAAGGGTTATCTGCCTACAGCCGACGTTGTATTCCTCGACGAAATATGGAAAGCAGGCCCTGCCATACAGAACACATTGCTGACGGCCATAAACGAAAAGCTGTTTCGTAACGGTGCCAAAGAGACACGCATTCCGATGAAACTGCTCATAGCGGCAAGCAACGAGCTTCCGGCTCAAGGCGACGGACTGGAGGCACTATGGGACCGCTTCATAATCCGACTGGAATGCATGGGGATAAAGAAGGAAGCCAACTTCGACATGATGTTGCTCGACGATTCATGTGATTGTCCTGAAATGCTTTCCGAAGAACTGCAGATAAGCGATGAGGAATACAGCCTTTGGCAAGCCGACCTTAATAAGGTGGCTGTCAGCAAGACCATCCTCGAATGTATTCATAGCATCAGACACTCCATCAGGGCCGTGCATGTGGAAGGCTCGGACGAAAGACGCTACATATACATCAGCGACAGAAGATGGAAGAAGATAATACGTCTCATCAGGACATCTGCCTACCTACAGGACAGACACATGGTGGAACTGGCGAATGTCATTCCCGCTTACCATTGCCTTTGGCAGGAGCCGGAGGAAAGAGACGGTGTGAGAAGCATTGTCATCAATGCCGCCTTCTCTCCGTTGGCGTCACGCCTTACTGAATTTAAGAAAAGCCTGAAGGAAGACATCAGACGCCATCATGCCAACAACGCATCGCAACGCCTTGCAGACGGAAGCGGAATGCCAAGTCTTGCGGCTGGCATGGAAAGCAGGGACTATCAGACGGAGATAGAAGAGATTGCAGACAGCATCCTCAATATGGAACACAGCATAAAGGACAGTCTCTTTGTGTCTGAGGAGGACAAGATGGCACTAAGATCTTTGCTTGAGCCTCTCAAGAAAGAAATAGCCTTCACAAGACAAGATATAATAAAGCTGTACGACTAAGATTGACAAACGTATAATATTGACTTACACATATTTATATGGACTACACACATGCTGACGAATACTGGCGTTTTCATACGACAAAGGCAGAGCGCATGGACGTTACACTTTACCTGAAGATCATCGAGATATTCTGCGAGACGGGGGAAATGGCAGGACGTGGAGTTATCTGGCCGGAGGACAAGCCATGGCTGGAGTATGACGATCCTCTGATGAAGTATCTGACCCAGCTGATGAGCAAGCCGGAGATAAAAGTCAAGGTACTTTCCAGCAAGATGTGCGCCAATATATTCTATGCTTCCGTAGGACGATTTGTCATCAACTTCATAAAGCATCGCAAGTTCTCCGTTCAAAGACAATGGACGGAAAGAAAGAAGGTAAGCGAAGCTGCTACACAATGGAACGTGGAGCATCCTGGAGAGGAAGACTTTAATAAAGCTTGGCAAACACTGCTTCAGGAGATTGACTCACGTCATAGCCAAGACGGATTCGACAGGAGTTTCCACGAACATCAGTTTAATGACTCACACCAAGGCGAGTCCGATCCTGTGAGAACGGAGGAAGACTTGCGTAGGGACAAGTGGGAAAAGATGGTGGACGATTGGGCGAAAGCTCTTGACGAACAAGTGAACAAGGAGGACGAGCGTTACATCAACTCCAATAACGCACAACTTGGAGAACGGCTGAAAAAACAATTTGATGACGTAACGTCTTACCTTAAGCGCAACGACATCGATCAGGAAAGAGCCGTGCAAGCATGGAAGATGATGGACGGACATTGGTCAGAGAGCGAGTTTGAGAGACAGATGAGGATTGTGAAGATTCAGGACAGCTATCCACAACTGTCTAAGGTGGTGAACTTGATGGGACGAGTGCCTGATTCGGGTGGACGCGACCGCATGGGAGTGGTCTGTCAGCATGGACTGAAGATTGACCATTCTGCGGGTAGCGACATCGAGGGCATCACAATGGGCAAGGACATCCATTCATTGCTTCCTTCAGAGATGGCGATGTATATGGACGACGACATGGAGAATGTCTTTCTCTATAAGTATGTCAGACAATCCTTGCAATCCTTGCAAACCTTCCGATACCGATCGAATATCGCCAAGCCTATTCGTAAGCTCAGTTTTCAGCACGCATCAAGAAGCGGTCCCATGATAGTATGCGTGGATACGTCGGCAAGCATGTTCGGCGTGCCACAAAGGATTATCCGCTCTGCCCTGTCGTTGATAGAGTCGACGGCAGAACGGCTAAGACGCAACTGTTTCCTCATCGACTTTTCTGTCAGCACACGGGCCATTGACTTGAAGATGAGAAGCCGAATGCAGCAGTACGAAAAGCTGGGGTTCAGCCCGAAAGAATATAACTTCGAAATCGGCGACATCCCGTTTATAGGTGGCGGAACTGATGCGCAGAACATGATGGACCTACTCTTCTGTCTGCTTGAGAAGGACACCAACTACGTAAATGCTGACGTATTGTGGATGTCCGACTTTCTTATTCCTGAACCACCGGCTTCCTATATGTTGCGCATGAAGGACTTCCGCTCTACCGGAACCCGCTTCTATGCGATGGAGATAATGCCCGAAGGCAGCGACAAGTCGAAGTGGGAGAATGCCTTTGACAAGATGTTCCGTATAGGCTATCAAATAGTCCGACGATACTAAAAAAATGCCCTCATACAGTCAAATTGCCACACAATCCATAAGAAACAACGTGCTTTAACCCTACTAAATAGGAAATTTTACGTAACTTTGCAAAGTTACATCTAAAATAAGAACGTATCAATAACGTATATATGACAGACAACAAGAAACCTCTCATGGGTCTTTCGCTCTACGAGCTTAAGGAAGTGGCTAAGCAGCTCGGCATGCCTGCCTTCACCGGCGGACAGATGGCAAAGTGGCTTTACACGCAGCACGTAAGCCAGATAGACGACATGACAAACATATCGAAAGCCAACAGAGAACGACTCGCAGCCGAATACACCATCGGCTACATGGAACCCATTGACTGCCAGAAGTCGAAGGACGGCACCATCAAGTATCTGTTCCCCACAGCCTCAGGCAAGCACGTCGAGACAGTATACATCCCCGACCACGACCGTGCCACGTTGTGCGTGTCGTCGCAGGTGGGATGTAAGATGAACTGCCTCTTCTGCCAGACAGGAAAGCAGGGTTATGAGGAGAGCCTTACGGCTGCAGACATCCTCAATCAGATTTATGCCCTGCCGGAACGCGACAAGCTTACGAACATCGTGTTTATGGGACAAGGCGAACCGATGGACAATCTGGACAACGTGCTGAAGGTGACGCAGATTCTTACAGCCGACTATGGTTATGCCTGGAGCCCGAAGCGCATCACGGTAAGTAGCGTAGGTCTGCGCAAGAAGCTGCAACGCTTCCTGGACGAGAGCGAATGTCATGTGGCTATAAGCATGCACTCGCCCATTCCTGAGCAGAGAGCAATGCTGATGCCAGCCGAGAGAGGAATGTCAATAGAGGAGGTTGTGGAACTGCTCCGCAACTACGACTTCTCTCACCAGCGCCGACTTTCCTTCGAATACATCATGTTCAAAGGACTGAACGACACCACTACACATGCTCGCGAGATAGTGAAACTCGTAAAGGGACTGGACTGCCGATTCAATCTTATCAGATTCCACCCTATTCCTAACGTGGACTTGCAGGGAACAGACGACAAACACATCGAGAGCTTCCGCGACTATCTTACCAATCATGGCGTCTTCACAACCATTAGGGCAAGCCGCGGACAGGACATCTTTGCCGCTTGCGGTCTGCTCAGCACAGCGAAGAAGATTGAGGAGGAACGTCACAAGCATGAGTCGGAATAGACGGACGCATTGGAAGGTCGCGTGGATTGGCATGGCGTTATGCCTCCTGTTATGTTCATGCACAGTAAGGAAGTCGTTGATGACGAAGAGTGGCGGAAGACCGTTTGAGGTGGTGGTGTATGGCGACGAGGACAGCATCCTTTACCATTCGCTTACCAGTCCAATCCCCGTCTTGCCCCAGCCCGAGCCTTCTTTCGACGTGACAATATCGAAGAACTCACAGCCGAAGGGGACAGACTTGCTCATGCGCAACATCGTCATTGTCACAATAAACCCTAAGACATTCAGCCGCACCTCCGTGAAATACGAGAGGGACGTTTATGCGAAGAATCAGATAGTGATATACGTTGGTTCGCCTTCTGTCTCACAGCTACGTAAGGACATGACAACATCAAGCGTCATAACCGACTTGCTGACAAGACAAGAAATGGGCGTCATGGTTGCCACGCTGAAGGACAAGCACAATCCCAATATGGAAGAAACGATTAAGCGGATGTTCGGCATAGACATGCTGATTCCGTCAGACATGAAATCGTACAAGGAAGGCAAGGACTTCGTATGGATATCCAACAACTCGCCCATTTCCATGACCAACATCTGCATCTATACTTCAGAGAACAGGGACAGCGTCATGCGGAAGAACATAAAAGGCGAAACCGACAACATGTATATGACCACCAACAAGGAAAGCGTCATTAGCTCCATAGCCAAGACGCAAGACCGGCAGGTGACCGTAAGGCGAGGACTTTGGGAGATGAAGGGCGACGCTATGGGCGGACCGTTCGTCTCACACACCTTGCACGACATCGCCGGACACAAGACGCTGACAATAGAATGCTTCGTCTATGCGCCTGGAACGAAGAAGCGCAATACGCTCATGCGGACGGAAGCGTCGCTGATGACTGTGAAAGCAGCAGGACGATAACACAGCGAGAGCTGACGACCGACAAAAGACCTGATAGATAAAAACAGAACAGAAACAACTCAAACAATAAATATGGAAGACAGAAAAATACGCGTTGCCATTACCCATGGCGACACTAACGGTATCGGATACGAACTGATATTCAAGGCATTCTCTGAACCGGAGATGCTCGAACTATGCACACCTATTATATATGGCTCCCCCAAAATAGCAGCATACCATCGCAAGGCTATGGACCTGCAGGCCAACTTCAGCATCATCAACAATGCTACGGACGCACAGGACGGACGCGTAAACATGCTGACATGCTTTGACGGAGAAGTGAAGGTGGAGCTTGGTACGCCTACAAAGGAGTCAGGCGACGCAGCGCTCAAGGCTCTCGACAAGGCCATGACCGACTTCAGAAGCCAGCATTTCGACGTGCTGGTAACCTGCCCTGCCTACGCACAGACCATGAATGCCGACAACTATAGCTACAAGGGACTGAAAAGCTATGCCGAAACAAGCATCGGAGAGGGCGCCAAGGGTGTGAAGATGATGATAAACGAGTCGGTACGCATAGCTCTCGCTACAGACGGACTCGCCATAAAGGACATCGCGGCTAACATTACCATCGACAACATCCTCGACAAAGTGCGCAAGCTGCACAACAGCATGAAACGCGACTTCCGTATCTCCAACCCGAGAATCGCCGTACTGGCTCTCAATCCCGACGCGGACGGAACGGAAGAGAAGGAAGTGCTCATCCCTGCCATCAGAAAGGCGGAAGAGGAAGGCATCAACGCTTACGGTCCCTACCCTGCCGAGGAATTCTTCGGACAGAATATGTGCGACGCATTCGACGTTACGCTTGCCATGTATGACGACCAGGGCATGATTCCGTTTACGACGCTGATGCAGAACGACGGCATCTTCTATATCACATCTCTGCCCCTCGTATGCACAGCTCCGGCCCTTACTCCTGACTTTGAGAACGCCGGTAAAGGCATCGCAGACGAGAACGCTCTCCGTCATGCCATTTATACAGCCACGGACATCATCCGCAACCGTGCGGAATATGACGAACCTCTGGACAATCCGCTCCCCAAACTCTATCACGAGAAGAGAGACGAAAGCGAGAAAGTGCGCTTCTCCATCCCCAAGAAGAGAGAGAATCCGCGCAACGACCACAGACAGCCGTCTCAGCACAACAACGCACAGCGATTTAATGGTCAGGCTAATCCTGCTAAGGACAATGCGGCTAATGCTCCTGCAAACGCCACAGCCGCCAATGCCCCTGCCAAGGAACCTGCTGCAAGCGCCCCTGCAAAAGAAAACGTAGCTAATGAACAGTAAATATCAGAACGGCTTTTTCCTCTTCGGAATGGCCGTTCTTATCATAATGGTGACACAACTCGACTTCACACAAGTGTGGAACGGGTTGTGTCACGCTGGCTATTGGTCGGTAGCCGTTATAGCGATATGGGCATTCCTATACATCTTCAACACCTTCTCATGGTATATCATCATCAACGCAGGAGGACGCACAAAAGTAAGCTTCTGGTGGCTATACAAGATTACGATATCAGGTTTTGCGCTCAACTACGCTACACCGGGCGGACTGATGGGAGGCGAGCCTTACCGCATAATGTCGCTCTCGCCTATTATCGGAACCGAACGGGCTTCGTCTTCCGTCATACTGTTCGCCATGACGCATATCTTCAGCCATTTCTGGTTTTGGACAATATCCATCGTCTTATATCTTGTCCTTTATCCTGTAGGGACATTCATGGTCACATTATTAGGAGCCATCAGCATATTCTGTCTGCTCGGACTATGGTTTTTTATTGCAGGCTACCGCAAAGGACTTGCCGTACGCACGATGAACGTCTTGCGCCACATTCCCTTTGCCAAAGGATGGGCCAAGCGCTTTGTCACCAGACACCAGCAACAGCTCGACACCATCGACAGCCAGATAGCCTCTTTGCACAAACAGAACACAAGGACCTTCGTGACAGCCGTCCTTAGCGAGCTGACATGCCGCATCTGCTCAGCAGCCGAAATCTACTTCGTCCTGCGCGTACTCATGCCGCAAGCCAACTATGCTGACTGCATACTCATACTTGCCTTCACCTCGCTTTTCGCCAATCTCCTCTTCTTCATACCCCTACAACTCGGAGGACGCGAAGGAGGATTTCTCATGTCCGTAGCCGGACTCGGAATGAAAGCCAGCGACGGAGCCTTCGTGGCTCTCATCATCCGTCTGCGCGAACTGATATGGACAGGAATAGGGCTGTTGCTCATTAAAGCAGGCAAGTCTGGACCAAGAAACAGCTGTTAAGAACATAAAAAAGGCCTGAAAGTAACGCTTTTCTCAATTATTATATGTAATTTTGTGCCAAATGGACACATCAGAACTGCAAAAAATAAAACAAAGGTATAACATCGTGGGCAACTGCGATGCTCTTAACCATGCCCTTGACGTCGCTCTACAAGTGGCGGCAACAGACCTCAGCGTGCTTATCGTGGGAGAAAGCGGAGTGGGAAAGGAAATCATACCACGACTCATTCACGACAACTCGCCTCGAAAGAGAGAGAAATATTTTGCAATAAACTGCGGATCTATACCGGAAGGAACAATCGACAGCGAACTCTTCGGACACGAAAAGGGATCGTTCACAGGAGCCATAGGCGAAAGCGAAGGCTATTTCGGTACAGCCAATAAGGGAACCATATTCCTCGACGAGGTGGGCGAACTGCCAATCGCCACACAGGCACGCTTGCTGCGAGTGCTGGAAACAGGCGAATACATCCGCGTCGGAGGACAGAAGATAATGAAGACAGACGTGCGTATCGTAGCCGCTACAAACGTGAATATGCACAAGGCCATAACGGAAGGACGATTCCGCGAAGACCTCTATTATCGCCTGAACACCATACCCATCCAGATGCCGCCCCTGCGTGAGCGCGGAGAGGACATCCTGCTGCTGTTCAGACTCTTCACGATGCAGATGGCTGAGAAATACCGCATACCACGCATCACTCTTACGGATGATGCCAAGATGATGATGCTGAAATATAAGTGGCCCGGCAACGTCAGACAGCTGAAGAACATTACAGAACAGATGTCTGTGCTTAGTCAGAAGCGTGAGATTGACGCAGAAGCGCTCAGCAAGTTCATCCCGCACGACCAGGAGAGCACGGAGCTGACAACAACAGCCTCTCCGGACGCCCACTCTTACGAAAGCGAGAGAGAGATACTCTACAAGATTCTGTACGAACTGCGTGGAAACGTAGGCGACCTCAGACGCGAGATGAGCACTCTGCGAAAGCAAATCGACGACAACAACACGCTCAACAGCTTCGCAAACGCCAGAGGCATACAGTCGTTAGCTGCGCCTGAGCCTAACACACAACCCACGGACATAAGCGCCCTTCACCACTACCCCACTCAACAACCTCACTTCAGCCCTTATCAGGACGTGGAAGCAGAGGAGATAAGAGAAAACGACAACGCTAACGGCGAAAGCCTGAACCTTAGCGACATCGGACGTCAGGTGGTGGAGAAAGCTCTTGAACGCAACGGCGGCAACCGCAAGAAAGCCGCTCAAGAACTCGGCATTTCTGACCGTACACTCTACAGAAGATTAAAACAATACGGGCTTGACAAACAAGACAAAGAATGAGACGAATATTAACATACGCCAAAACGGCGCTGCTGTCATTGACTGCAGTCGTGGCTCTCGCTATGGTATCGTGCTCCGTAAGCTATAAGTTTAACGGTGCCAGCATCGACTATACGAAGACCAAGACCATACAGATAGCCGATTTCCCCATACGCTCCAGCTATGTATGGGGTCCTATGGGCCCGATGTTTAACAATCAGCTCAAGGACATGTTTGCCAGCCACACGAAGCTTAGCCAAGTGAAGCGAAACGGCGACCTGAAGATTGAAGGCGAAATAACGCAATACTCGCAACGCAACAAGTCGGTAGCCGCTGACGGACGATCTGCCCAAACAGAACTATCCATAACCGTGAACGTACGCTTCACAAACAACGCCAACCACAGCGAGGACTTCGAACGACAGTTCACAGCCAACAAGTCGTACGAAACCACACAAAGCCTCGCGTCCGTGCAGGAAGAACTTGTGACGCAGATGGTGAAGGATCTGACAGAGCAGATATTCAACGCCACCGTGGCAAACTGGTAATACATTAATAATATAAGTAACAAATAAAAAAGACGAAGAAGTGGACTTAGTGCGCCTCATAGAACATCCGGAACTCATGAATAAGGAGACTCTCTACGAGCTCCGAAACCTTGTTGCGCTCTATCCTTACTATCAGACAGCCCGACTCCTCCTGTTGCAGAACATGTATCTGCTGCACGAGACGTCCTTCGATGACGAACTCAGACGTGCAGCCATATACATAACAGACAGAAAGACTCTATTCAATCTTGTGGAAGCGTCACACTATCACATCAAGACAGCCGCAGAAAAGATGGAAGAGGAAGCAAGAGAGGCGCAACGAAGCGAACAAAGCAACAACCGAACCCTGTCAATCATCAACGAATACTTAGAGTCGACACCTAAAGACTCGCAGAACGAAGACGACGACACAGGACGGAAGCCCACCCCGGCAGACGCAGCCGTGGACTACGTGGCTTACCTGCTCAAGACGGAAAGTCAGGAAGACAAGGAAGCGGAAGCTGACAGACCGCAGATGAAGGGTCAGGACCTGATAGACAGTTTCATAAACGACAACGGAGGAAAAATCCAACTTCAGGACAAGCCAACCTACAAGCCCGAAACCGAAGAGGAAGAAGATAAGCAAAACGAGCAAAACGACTACGACGAAGGCTATTTCACGGAGACATTGGCGAAAATATACATAAAACAAGGAAGATATTCAAAGGCACTTGAAATTATTCAACGATTAAATTTGAATTATCCAAA
>UMHE01023801.1_pt1 | contig 10049 bp, 8 predicted proteins | sample 1965451 | NCBI WGS metagenome assembly UMHE01 (sample SAMEA4836090, study PRJEB28245) | human gut metagenome | biome: gut microbiome; material: fecal sample | place: Denmark | collected 2008 | reverse complement strand
AACTGCGGCGAGCCGCAGAGCGGCTGCAACAAGAGATGGCGCAGATTCGACTTCAAGCCGAGCAGGAGGCCGCCGAGTATAACCAACTCGTCAGCGAAAAGAAAAAGCTCACAGCCGAGTTGAACGCCTGCATCGCCGAACAGGACAGCCTCTACAAGTACCTTACCTCAATGGAAGCCGAGTATCGGAAAGCCAAAGAGGGAGCGCAGCAGAGCGCATCGCTCAACAAGCGCATAACCGATATTACCGCCAAGATTAGTGATATTGTAAGTCGTGCCGCATCTTATGCAGAAGACATAAAAGGCTTTATGGAAAACATCGAAATCAATGTTTTCTTGCCCAAGATGGCGGCAAACCTTTCTGTCGAAATTAACAATATTCTCCGCATCAAGGACGAATTGGCTCACTCCACTACGGGTGCTTACTCACTCGAAACTCTCCGCGACGTGACGGCGAAGATTGTGGGTTACCTCAAAGAGCTGTCGCTTTGTTCGGCAGAGGTGGACGAGGAAAATGTTGTGAAACACATGGTGGCGTTGCAGAACACCACCAATCGTAATGACCCCTTCGACTATCTCGACGCAGCGGAAATAGCCGCGCTTAAATCGCTCGTAAGCCGTGGCTCGAACAACCAGTTTGCCAACCTCTACCGTCAGCGTCAGGAGTTGGAAGTATTGCTTGCCACTATCGAGGAATTGCGCACCGAAAAGCGCAATCTCGAACAGACACGAGCCGGTGGAAATGAATTTATCATTTCCACCTACGAGGACAGCCAGCGCAAGCTCGAAAAGGCGAAAATCGCCGAGGGGCAGCTCAAGCAGGATATTCAGAAACTCGACAACCGCATACACCGCTTCGATGTGCAGATTCAGCAGGAGCCGGATTTGAAATATGACACGCTCGTCAAGCTCAAACCGTTCTTCGAGAAAGTGGCCGACTCGCTTCTCAAAAAGAAAAAAGCGCAGATTGAGAGCGAGATGCAACAGCAGCTCAACCGCTTGCTTGTGTCATACAAAGGCCACATTGGCCGAGTGGAATTGAGTGACAGCATGGAAAACTTCGACATAAAGATTTTCCATACCAAGGGCAATCAAATCTCGCTCAATCAGCTTAACGCCGCCTCTAAGCAAATCTTTATCCAAGTTTTGCTCAAAGTGCTGCGCAATCTCGGCGACTACAATCCTCCAGTGATGATCGACACGGTGATGGGTGTGCTCGACAACGAGAGCCGCGAGATGCTGTTCGAGGAATACTTCCCAAACCTCGCGGAGCAGACCATTCTACTTTGTACCACATCGGAGGTGCGCCCCGACAGCGACTATAAGAAGCTCGAAGCCTTCATATCAAAGACATTCACGCTCCATCGCGATGTAGAGGAACAGAAAACCACTGTCAGCGACGGATATTTCGGTATTGACCTTAACCAGTAACTCGCCATGCCACTACAATTTGGAGATATATACGTCCCGGAGAACTTCAACACTGAATTTGCTCCGTTGAGAGACAGAATTGAAACGCTCGTCAATCTCTCGCGTTCCGTTGGCAATGAGCGTCGATACACTATACCGAACAATAAGCTGATGCGTATATGTTTGCTCGTGGGACTTTCGACTCCCGGCAAGCGCGACGAATCAGTTGTTGAGTCAATGAAGCTGCAAACCGGCAACCGATTTGTGCCGAGTTTCTTCACCCACCAGGAACTATCGCCGCTTTACTCGGCTCTTATCAAGTTGCGCTATCACGATTCTTCGCTCGACTTGTCGAACAATCGTGTGCTGTCGCGCATCATAGGCGCGGAGATGTATCGCGGGCGCGACACACTCCTTGCCGACAACAACCTCGAAAACTATCTTTTCTCATCGGCGGGTCGCGCGGCTCTCGCAAAGGATATTCCTGTGCTCAACCTGCATGTCGGCAACTATGGCGATGCCGAAATGGAGGCCACGCTCGACATCAACAGCCGGGCCATAACCAACGCGCAGATTATAATTGCTGGTGCAACAGGCTCCGGCAAGACCAATCTCCTTGCCGTGCTGATGCAGCAGATTCGCGCCCTCTCATCCGAGAGCAGCTATCCGGTCAACTTCCTTTTGTTTGACTACAAAGGGGAGTTCAGCGACATCCAGAACAATCACTGGCTGTCGCACTTCGACGTTGATCGTTCCTGCATACTCAATCCCATTGAGTCGCCGCTACCTTTCACTCCGTTCAAGGATTTCAGCGGCAGACCGCTCAATGAGATTAACCTGTATTCGACCGAAATGGCCTCGGCTCTCGCTTCGCTTGACCGCCTTTCGCCAAGCTCGAATATGAGCAACCGCCTCAGTGAGGCTATCGTGGAGTGTTACAAGCGTACCAATGGTGCGCCCATCACTTTCACCGCCATGCTCAAAGAGTATCAGGCTCGGATGAAAGACCCCGACAAGGACGATTCCATTTCTTCGATACTGAAACAACTCGACCGCGCCCATATCTTCGATACGGAAGATAAAGCCGACCTTGTGGGCGAGAGTTTCATCGTCAAAATGGACGGCTACCCCAAGGATGGCCCGATTGCAAAGGCTATTGTGTACTTCTTGATGTCGAAACTCAACAACATCTATGAACAGCTCGACAAGCAAGCCGTCAACGACGATGTTGTGCAGATTCGCCACTTCTCGATAATCGACGAGGCTCACTATATGTTGAGCTTCGACAACCGCCCGCTCCGAAACCTTATTGCGGTGGGCCGCAACAAGGGATTGTCTATTATTCTCGCTACGCAGAATATGGCCGACTTCAAAAACAAGGGCTTCGACTTCTACGCCAACGCGCAGTACCCCTTGATTATGAAGCAGCAGACAATCGACGATAAGGTTATCAAAGACCTGTTCGGCGTAAGCGGCTCGGAACTACAGGAAATCCGCACCGCCATAGCCGGACTGCAAAAGGGCGAGCTTATCATCAAAGACCAAATGGCCTTCGCCCTCGGCATGGGTAGCAAGTACAAGAAAATCAACGTAACGCACCTGATTTAATGAGGTATGAATAAGCTGTTCCCTGATATTACCTCTTTAACTGATTATCAAAACTCGGAAAAAGAAACCATAATTGCTGACTTATGCGATGACCTTTCAGCTATTGCAAAAAGAGTATTAGATATAGATGGTAAACAGTGTTTAGCTGTTCCCATTGAACATGCACCTATTGCAGGATTGTTCAACAAACAGCGTATTCTTTTCAAACATTTTTGTGACGCTTATCATAATCAGGACAGCGAAATCTGTGCGCTCTTTAATCGCATTTTGTTTGAAACATACATAAAAATGCTTTATCTGATTGACCATCCCGAAGAATCTAAGTCTTATAGAGCACTTTCTTTCAAAAGCCACATTAAAATTCTTGATGAGATTGGAGAAAATCCCATTACGAATGTGTTTAGGAAGAAGTTTGAGTACGCATTAAAAAGTAATGGTCTTACTATTGAAGAAATTAAATCGGCACCCAAAAGATTGGGGAATAAATCGTTTCACGATTTACTAAAAGAGTATATGTCGGGAAAAGCATATACGCCACTTTATAGTCAACCATCAGATAGTCTTCATTCAGGATGGAATGACATTCGCCAGTATTATATGTTTTATGATGATGATTCCGATGCGTTTATTATTGACACAGATTATCACGCTCCTTTAAAATTGCACTACTTAATCGCTGTTGCAGATCTGTTTTTTGATGGCTTCCGCGACTTCTTATGTTTTTTGAAAGACGAAATAGGCTTTATCCTTCAGTCTCCATTTATTGACATTTTAGGTAAAATGCGAAAGATTCTGGATTTCGGTCTTGAAGATGCATGGAATACATATGAATCTAATCCCGATAGTTTATTATAGCGACATTGAGTTGCGGCTCCGCCGCCGTGCTTTCGTAAATCGAGCCTAAGGTCTCGACAGTAAGGCTTCAATCGCTAACTCATACAGCGAGCTTCGGCACCACTTTGTGGATCCGAGGCTCGCTTTCTATTTGGACTTGTCGCTGCGGCGATGTTCGCCTATAGGATTTTACCGTTCTTTTATCCTCCTCTTTAGCCGGGAGGTGGAGTATTCCCTTACACCTTGAAATGGTGTTTGGCAGGTGCCGGAAACTGGTCTGCATTATTGAAAACTTCCTCAAAGGTACGGGCTACACGGGGGATATGGTGCTTTGCCATTGAGGAATAACCTCTTTTGAGTGCGGAGAGTCAACAGCTTTCGCCGAGTGAGGCTAACGATATTATGATTTTGCGAGTCAGTTTTTGAGTTGTGTTCCGGGTCTATTTTCCCATGTGCAAAGTTAGGTCGCCAACTCAACTTCCCTCCGACTCTCTAAAACCGCTCCGCTATTTAGGGACATTCAGAAAATAGTCTCTACATACAACGGGCAAATCTCCTTCCGAGAATCGAGTTCTTCAAAAAGATTCACTATTTTTGCATTTGACACTTGGTTCCACCATCAAAACATCTGACAGATTGTCAAACCAAACGAAACGTAACGCCTTATGAAGAAAGTATTTATATGTTTGCTGTCGTTATCCTGCATTAGTCTTTTATATGGATACACCGACAAGCAATCGATGCCCGTCTCAAAATCCGTCTTATGCGAGACAGATAATATTGAAATATTAAGGCAAGTAGTGGACCCCGCAAAAGACGAATATGATATTGACGTAGTCGCTCTTTGGTTGCGGGATAAAAACACCGGAAAAGAGACCAAGCTGCTTCAAACAACGCGTCCCGATTGGCGTTATTGGCATATGAGTGACAGCAAAAATTTTTATCCGGTATCGTATGATTCGCTTTTTGTTGCTTCAAGAGCTTATATCTACAATAGTGATCCGTTGCAGATTATTGTAGAAGGTAGCCCTGACTTTCGCAACGAGTTCTCATACTTCATTGATATCGCGGACAAAAAAGCCCGGCAAATTCCGGCGGATGGTGGATATATGGGTAGTACCGAAGAAGGATATATGGTCTTCAGGTCTTACCGATATGTTTCCGATCCGGACATTGCAGGGAGGTACACGCTTCTGCAAGTTTTTGATGAAAACGGGGTATTGGTAGATAGCCTCGATTTAGAGCATATAATCTTGCAGAAATATCGCGATAACGAGATGTAAAAAACTACCATCCTTTCGATTGGCCGATTTATCGCCTCTTAGATATCGTTATGGCTTATATGCGTTATGGCTATCCCTCCCAAAGCGGTAAATTTGCGGGGTCAAACAGAAGCAAGTACCGACATCGACAATTCCTCAAAAGGCAATATTTCACAAAGGCTGTGATTTACGGCTTTAACCCGATGCATTCAAAACAAAAAGCGACATGAAATTCCGTGCGGATTTCATATCGCTTTGTTTTTCTATGTTTTGTTCCGATGTTTTATCGAGGTCAATATTCGTCCTCATTGAAGAAGAAGTCGTCGTTGCTGGGGTAATCGGGCCAGATGTCTTCGATGCTTTCGTAAGTCTCGCCTTCGTCTTCAATCTCTTGTAGGTTTTCAATTACTTCCATCGGGGCGCCGGAGCGTGTTGCGTAGTCTATGAGCTCGTCCTTGGTCGCGGGCCAAGGGGCGTCTTCAAGTTTGGTCGCGAGTTCAAGTGTCCAATACATAGCGTGTTATATATGCTTTGATTTGGTTGTGTGTGTAAATGTGTTTTGCGTTTCGGCGGTTATGCGTGACGCGTTGCCGTCAAAAGGAGTGCAAAGATACATTATTTGCTTGAATTATCACTCTTGTTCCCAAAAAATTTCTTCGCATTCGGCAACAATGTTCAGATGTCGGGCAATCACGAAGAGATAATCGCTGAGCCGATTGACAAACTTGAGTGCCTCGGGAGCGATTTTTTCGTCACCGAGTGCATGGTCTAAGCGCAGCATGTCGCGTTCGGCGCGGCGGGCCACCGTGCGTGCGACGTGTGCCTGGGCCGCAGCCGTTGTTCCGCCGGGCAGTATGAAGCGGTTGTGGCGCGGCAGGGCTGTGTCTACTTCGTCTATGAGTGCCTCGAGTTGTGCTACATCGTCAGCCGTAATTGCTCGCGGCTGCCATTTGCTGTCTTCTTCGGTAGCCAGTTGGCATCCGAGGTCAAAGAGTCTGTTTTGCAGCCAATGCAGTGTTTTGCGGTCGGCTTCGGGGATGTCATACGATGCCAATAGTCCGAGGTGGCTGTTGACTTCGTCCACGGTGCCGTAAGCTTCGAGGCGTGGATGCGTTTTGCTGACGCGAGTACCGCCCACCAGAGAGGTGGTGCCTGCATCGCCGGTACGTGTGTATATCTTCATATTGCAGGGTGTCTTTATGGTGTTTATGTGGCGCGGATGCCGTTCCCCCGGTGGGAAGCGACATCCGTGTCGTTGTCTTGTGGAAGTGGATTATTTGGCTTTCGCAAGCACTTTACGATTGATTTTAACCGGGAAGCGCTTGTGCAGTTCCTTGACCCATTCTTTTTCGAGTAGTGCCTGATAGTCGGTGGTGACTTGTCCGCGAACATCGAAGGCATCTTCGGGCTGATCTATGATTCGGCCTCGATACGCATAGTAGCTTTGCCAACGCATCTTCTGGTTTTCGGGTTTTGGGCCGTCAAAAGCCAGATAGTCGGTGATGGCGTTGTCGCCCTTGGCTGCAAGGACGCGTTCCACCTTGGCGTCACGGCCAAAGCGTTTGTCTATCATCTTAACCAAAGCCTCGCGTGTGAAGGTGGCGCCGGCGGCGTCAAGGCTGTCGGTGAATGCTTTGACTTCGGTCTGTACGCTGTCGTTGGTTGCAAAGATGATGTAGCCTTTGAACTTGGGAGCCTTCCATGTGTAGTCGGCACGATGTTCCGCAAAGTATTTTTCGAGTCCGGTGGTATCCTTGGCGGCACGTTCCCATACCTCCTGATTGGAGATGTTGTACAGCAGGATGCCATCGCGGTATTCATTGTAGATATTGCGGTAATCGGGGTCGATGTTTACCAAATCCTTGCGGTAAATCTCTGCAACTTTGTCACGCATGACGCGGTTGGTTGTATTGCGCAGCATCGTCATGGCGTCGTCCACTTCCATAGACGCGGTGACGGGCATGGCCGACATCACGGATGCTATGGTATATTTTTTGTCGGCCACGGTGTATACGGGGATGGTGGAGGCTTTGAGTGCCTCTATGGCTGTCGAGTCGTAGCGGCCGCATTCTTCAATGATTTGGCGGACTTTTGCCAAGCCGTCGTCCGACACCTGTCCATTGTATTGTTGTACCAAGGCATCGAGACGGCGTTGTGCAGGCAGTTGTCCGCGTTCGTCGCCGTTGATTTGCTGCTCAAGCGATTGGCGCATATCTTCGAATGATGCCACGGGGCGTGCGCCGGTTTTGTGGATGATGTGGTATCCGTAGGCTGTGGCTACCGGGCGCGAAATCTCGCCCACTTGCATGGCGAAGGACGCCGAGTCGAATGGGGCGACCATCATCCCCGAGCTGAACCATCCGAGCTTGCCGCCCTGCTTGGCGCTCCCCGGGTCTTCGCTTTCGCGGCGTGCAACGTCCTCAAAGTCCACTCCGGGTTGTGTCACCACGTTGTATATCGAGTCTATTGCCACGCGTGCATGTTCGGCCTCTTCGGGGGTCTTACCATGCGTGAGCTTGAGAATGTGCTCGGCTTCAACCTCGCCGGGATTGGGCTTGATTTCGTCCACGCGTATGATGTGGAGGCCGAAGCCCGAATTGATTACAGGCGAGATACCACCCAACGGGGTGTCATAGGACGCCTTTTCGAAGGGCCAGGGGAAGCGGCCGGGCAGTACCCAGCCCATGCGTCCGCCGCGAGTGGCACTGGCACGATCTATGGATGCAGCGGCTGCGTCCTCAAAGGTGGTGGTGCCGGACAGGATGGCATTGCGTATCGAGTCGGCGTGAGCCATAGCAGCCTCCGTCGAGGTGGTGCCATCGGAGGGCGGCAGCATGATATGGCTGACATAGCGCAGCTCGCGTGCATGGTCGTAAGCTTCGTGCAGCAGCGAGTCGTAGACGGTGGAGTCCACCATACGCGCCTGAGCCAGCTCGGCGGCATATCCCTCGAATTCGTTGCGGAACGAGGCCGTGGTATCCATGCCGGCAGCCACGGCGGCAGCCACTTTCAACTTGTAGTTGACAAACATGTCCACATATTCGTCAAGTGTCTGAGGTTGCAATTGCTGTGAGTTGTTCTTGTTGTAAAGATACTCGAACTCGCTCAAGCGCACTGGCACCTTGTTGATTGTCATCAATACCGGATCGGATGCTGCGGCAGCCGTTATGGCCATAGCAGTAACCGCGATGGCGGCTGATAGATGGAGTTTTTTCATTTATAGAAATTTTAGGCGTTCGGTTTTATAGCTATTGTATAACGCAGAAGCACGCTTTTTATTGTTCCCGGCGTGCGCAAAAGTGCACAGCGGACACACAATTGCCGCATCACCGCGCAGACGAGCTGTAATTGGGGGCTTCGCTGGTGATGGAGACGTCGTGCGGATGGCTTTCGTTGACACCGGCGGCGGTGATGCGCGTGAAGCGTGCCTGATGCAGTGCCTCGATGTCTTTGGCTCCGCAATAGCCCATGCCGGCACGCAGCCCGCCAATCATCTGGTATACGACCTCGTAGAGCGAGCCTTTGTACGGGACACGTGCGGCTATGCCTTCGGGCACAAGTTTCTTGGCATCCGTTTCCGAGCCTTGGAAGTAGCGGTCCTTGCTGCCACGCTCCATGGCTTCGAGCGACCCCATGCCGCGGTACGACTTGTACTTGCGGCCGTTGAAGATGATGGTGTCGCCGGGAGACTCCTCTACGCCGGCCAGCATTCCGCCAAGCATCACCGAATTGCCGCCGGCAGCCAGAGCCTTGACAATGTCGCCGCTGTATCGTATGCCGCCATCGGCAATTAAGGGTATGTTGTACTCCTTGAGGGCCGTGGACACATCGTAGACTGCGCTGAGCTGTGGCACGCCCACTCCGGCAATGATTCGCGTGGTGCATATCGACCCCGGGCCTATACCGACCTTGACACCGTCGGCGCCGTTGTCGGCCAGGAAGCGAGCAGCCTCGCCGGTGGCTATATTGCCCACGACGACATCCACGCGGTCGCCGAAGGCGTCCTTGACCGAATGCAGAGTGTCAATGACGCCTCGGCTGTGCCCGTGCGCCGTATCGATGACCAGAGCATCCACTCCGGCATCCACCAGTGCCGAGGCGCGTTCGAGGCTGTCAGCAGTGACGCCTATACCGGCAGCCACGCGCAAACGTCCCAGGGCGTCTTTGCATGCATTGGGTTTGTCTTTGGCCTTGGTAATGTCCTTATAAGTCACCAACCCGACTAAGCGCCCTTCGGCATCCACCACCGGGAGCTTCTCAATTTTGTGGCGGTGCAGTATGCGGGCGGCGTCTTCGAGCGTTGTGCCGGGGGCTGTGGTTACGAGCCGTTCCGAAGTCATTACGGCCTTGATGGGACGGCGTAGGTCGCTCTCGAAACGCAGGTCGCGATTGGTCACTATGCCTACCAAAATTCCTCCGGCATCCACTACCGGAATGCCTCCTATGTGATATTCGGCCATCAGCGTCAAGGCGTCTCCCACGGTCTTGTCCGGAGCTATAGTCACCGGGTCGTAAATCATGCCGTTTTCGGCACGCTTGACCATGTGTACCTGGCGTGCCTGTTCGGCGATACCCATGTTCTTGTGTATGACGCCTATGCCACCTTCGCGTGCAATGGCAATGGCCATGGACGCTTCGGTGACAGTGTCCATAGCGGCAGAAACCACGGGAATGTTCAGGGTGATGTTGCGAGAAAAACGAGTCAGTAAGCTGACGTCACGCGGTAATACTTCCGAATATGCCGGCACAAGCAGCACATCGTCAAAGGTAAGGCCGTCCATGAGGACGCGGTCGGCAATAAATGACATAGCGGTATTGTTGCTGAAGGGGTTAGTATTTATTGCCCACAAAGGTAACACTTTTCGCCCGATTGCGCAAATACCCCCACCGCCGCATCAGGGCAACCGCATCAAAAAACGAGGAAGAATAACGACCT
>UMHE01036726.1_pt1 | contig 10140 bp, 9 predicted proteins | sample 1965451 | NCBI WGS metagenome assembly UMHE01 (sample SAMEA4836090, study PRJEB28245) | human gut metagenome | biome: gut microbiome; material: fecal sample | place: Denmark | collected 2008 | reverse complement strand
AGAAATACCCCCCCCATATCTGGTTAAAGCCCGGATTTACATTCTTGAATTTTGCCAAGATTTTCTGCATAATAGCATATTTTGCAAATAGCATACCTTCTACAAAAATAGGCATATCAATCAGGAACATCTTGACTTGTCTGGATAGGATTCCTCCTTCAGCATCAATCCATCCTACTTTACCCAAAAGCTTGGTAACAACTACCAATAACAATAAAAAGCAAATATTCCATTTTACATTTCTCCTATTAATAATCCAGAAGAAGAAAGGAAATAGCAATATAAGTTCTATATAGAGTGATATAAACCAAGCATTCGGACACCAGTCGCAAAGAAGACTTGTAGCGGTCAGAATAAGAGATTTCCACGACCAGACAAACTTTCCCATCCATAAGGCTAAAGCCACAAATGGAGTTATCACAATCCAATAATGCTTCAATAGTTTGAAGCATCGCCTTACCTGTTTCTTGTAAGAATCAAAGACAGCAAATCCCTTGTTCATACTTCCAGCCATCAAACCATAACCGGATAGAAACAGAAAGATCGGAACACATATTTGAAAAGCACCAGCATAATCATTACCACACCAACTATACCGATACTCAGGCATGACGAAGCCACAGCCAAAATGTAAAAACATCATGAAAAGGACAGCCCATCCTTTCAAATATGTCGTTTCTTGTTTTGTCATTTCTTTAAACAATTACAACTTCACCATTTTCTTCCAATCATATTCCCCATCCTTAAATGTTTGGGAGAACCAGTTAGAAGAAACTTTCACGATGTATGCCATAGCAACTATCAAGACGAAGTTCATGAGAATATTCAACGGAAACAGGTGATTCCAAGAAGTGTTGAAAACAAAACCTTGGCAAACATAAATCTCTAAACATAAGGCTGAGACAGAATACACAATCCTATGTACCCACTTCTTTTCATACAATTTGATTAGCCCTTCCTTACAGCAGAGACGATACATACTTAATGTAATACCCATCAGAGGAATCAAGGTCAACACCTGGAAATGTGCTATCAGTTCATTCTTCGTACCAGCCATTTGCAAACCATAAAAGAGAATCAATGATACAAACAATAAGCCTAAATTTCCTTTAGTAGAGCCTACTACGTTTCCATTCTCTTTCATCCTTAAGCCACATACAGCACCAGCCAACATAAACAGGAAGTAATGACACCACTTGAAATAGGTTGCCCCATACATGAATATCGTAGAACTGTCTTCTGTAAAATACCAGCCTAAGACTATCAGACAGACTGCAGCAAAGACCCATTTGAGTTGATTCACAAAATAGCGCTTGATGAAATAAAGGAAAACATAGTAGATCATGATGCAACTCACAAACCAGCCTCCAACATGCAAGATTGTGAAATCCATGCCAAAGCGAGCTTGAAACACAAAAGCCATGATAGCTGCCCACATCAGAACCGTAGGATAAATACGGTTGATACGCCTTTTATACCAGTTAAAGAAATCTCCACCTCTACCTAAGAACAAAGTAAAACCGCTGCAAAAGAAGAACAGCACGTCTCCGATGGCACCACCAGTAGAGAGCTTTACCAAAGAGTCTGGGTACAACATACCCATGTGAGAATTGGTAATCAGCAGGGCTGCAAAGAATTTCAAGATATCTATCGAAGGATTTCTCTGCCTCATTGTTTCTCCTCCTTACTTTTAAGATACTCTAAATGCTTCTGTTTGTCAGCTTCTGTAGCAAACCTATCTTTCATTTTCTTGGCAGGAACACCAGCCCAGATTTCACAAGGAGGAATATCACTCGTAACGATAGAACCAGCAGCCACAATACTACCTTTCCCGATAGTGATACCTGAAATGATGATGGAAGAAGAACCTATCCATACATCATCCTCTATGATAGTCACCCCATTATCGCCTCGTTCTCCATCCCATATAGTTACACCAGGAGTAGAGAAAGTATGATCATGGCGACCTACAAACTGCACATTACCAGCAACCAATACATCATTGCCGAAATGCACATTACTTGCCACATTGCAGTTGTCTCCAAACTGCACGTTGTTTCCTATCACCACATCCATGTTCTGTGCAAAGTGAGTACCCTTCATCACTCTCACGAAACCATGATATTTTACCCAAGGATAGCGCAAATGAAAGATGTACCAGGTACGAACCCTATTGAGCAAGTAGCGCAAAACAAAATTCCATTTGCCCACCCCATTAGGCATATTATTAAAATCTATCCGAATCACTCAACATTCAACATTTAACATTCAACATTTCCCAAACACTTTCTTGCAGGCTTCAAAGATCCTGTTTGCAGCCTTATCTGGCGTAAAGTCACTCTCAATTTCAACCGACTTCTTGCCCATAGCCTCCAAGTCAGCATGATGGAATTTCTCCAAAGTTTCTAAGATAGAACTTTCCTTTAAAGGATCGAAGTTATAACCATTCACGCCATCCTTCACCAATTCATAGTGACCACCATTATAGATGCTGCTTGCCACAGGTTTACCGCAAGCCATAGCCTCAGGAATCACCAGGCACCAGTTATCCTCTAAGGTTGGCATGATAAAGACATCGCAGAGCGCATAGTAACGGTAGAGCAAATCATAGTTGATAGCACCTAAGATATGAACGGATGGGAAGCAGTCATAAAGCTCTTTCATGGTATCAAGGAGAATACCCTTACCTATCACGACAAGATTGTCATTCGGATAGGTTTCTATATGCTGGCTCCAGGCATGAAGGAGTTCCTTTATGCCCTTTCGCTCCACCATCTGCCCCACAAAGAGATAAGTCAAGCCATCTTTTAGTCCCAACTCATCCTTCAGCATCAGCTTGTCTTCCGCAGTAACCTTAGCCACAGCCTGAGACAAGCCAAAGCTATCAGCACACATACAGCCTTTCACCTTCGGAGTCTTCCTGAAATGCAAACCATCGTTCAGATATTCTTCCGTCAGCGTACCATTAATCAGGAAATGATCCACAGGAGTACCTACGATACGACGATACAACGAACGCCATTTAGGAGAATTACGCTCCACATATGCGGTTCTTTCATAGAACATGCAGAGCTTTTTGCGATGCAATACGGCATACCTGATACCAGCAGGAGCCCAACCACCAAAGCCCTCGGTTATCACGACATCTGGTTTGATGTCCTTCACCGCCTTATAGAGGCCAGGCTGGCGCTTAATAACCAAAGCACTATTGGCAAAATCGCTCTCCTCACTACCCATGGTAGTACGTTTCTCTCCACTCATGATAACTGCATGATTACCAAGCGTAGTTTTCAGTTTCTCACGTACCAGGTCAGAAGTATTTTCCTGCGAACAGATAATATAAAAATTACCACCGCTCAACTTATTCAAATTTTCATATACCGGGATTCGGTAATTACCGAACCATGGTGAAATCCAAAGAATTTTCATTATTATTTCAGTTTTTTATCATTGTCAATTACCATTTGATAATAGTCCAACATCTGCGGGATGATGACCTTCATATCAAACTTCTGCATGATTCTCTCATGCGCCTCTATTCTCACTTTAGCTTTAGCTTCCAAAGGAAGCATACATACCTCTTTGATTTTATCGGCGAGCACCTTCGAATCTCTTGGAGTCATAAGGAAACCACTCTTTCCATCCTCGATGATCTCACTCATACCACCAGAGTTACTACCGATAACTACAGCTCCAGAGAGCATCGCCTCAATGCAGACCATCGGCATATTCTCCCACCAGGATGGGAAACAAACCACATCCGCCAAGGCATAGCGTTTCATCACTTCCTCCCTTGGCAGTTTGCCTACCAGATGGAACCACTTCTCTTTGCCATATTGAGCGTTCAGTTCATCAGCATAAGCCCCAGTCTTGCCCACCAAGTCAAGTTGAACTTCTCCTATCTCACCGGAGTCAGCTAAAATCTTGCAAGCATCAGCCAAGTCACCACAACCTTTCCAGTCACAGACAGTCCCTACAAAAAGAATATGCTTTACCCCATCCTTTTCAACAACAGGAAGAGAAGAATTTGAAATCCATCGTTCAGACAAGATAGGATTATAGATAACCTTGATTTTATCAGATTGAATACCCAAGAATTTCTGGCTCCATTCCTTCAGTGAAGTACTGCACGAAGTAATATACCGAGCCTCCTTCATTACCTTCAGTTCTTTACATCCCTGCCAGAAGTATTGCCAGTTGGCCTTAGACAATTTCTGGAGAGAGAAATGATAATGATCGAGAAGCATAGGAGTATGCAATCGGGTGATTACTGGAATACCGATATCATGGAGGAAATATCCCTCTGCCCCATATTCAGGCACCTCAACGACATCAACATCTCCGAGACTTAGAATCATTTCTCTTATACTCTTGCGATAAGAATAGAACCGATAAAACATTCTAAACTTTTTAATCAGAGAATTCCTTTCCACCTGCGGAATCAGGAAATCACCACCCGAAAGTCTAATCACTCTCACCCCTTCATCATCCTTATCAGAAGACAAGCGGGTATCATCAGAAGCAGCAATCACCGTCACACGATGCCCAGCATTATGCACCCCATGAGCCACCTCTTTAATATATGAAGCAATACCACCACCACGAAGAGACGATGGATATTCACGACAAACAAAACAAAAATGCATAATTTCTCTTTTCAAAAACTAATATAGTTTTGCTATCCACTGCAGTCCTTTCATTTTGCTAAGTTTAAGCAATAACGCAGAAATGGCAATGCAGAACAATATAATAATAGCCCATATCACCAACTCACTCATACCTTTTCCAGAAACCACTTGGCTAATGCCAACTATGACTATTTCGTGAATAAAATAAATCAGCGTACTCATCTTTCTGAGCCATCTAAACGATATCCAATTACAGTTCAAATGCCATTTTTCAACCAAGTTAAACAATCCAAAAGCAATTACAGGAACACCGAGAGCAACACCTTTATACTTTGCAAAGTGCATTTCTACTGCTCCTACGATAATCAGCAGCCAACTAATCTTTTTTGAGGTTCTGTACTCCGATTGCATGAAAAACGTACCTATTGAAAGGTAGGTCATTGCAATACAAAAATTTGTAACACCAAAATATTTTCCCTGATATAAGAATACTGCCCACGACCATATTGTATCAGGATTCTCCATCGAACCATAATGAGTATAGGCTCGATTAAATAGATACATACATAAAGCTATTACAAGATATATTTTAGGAGATGCCCCCCCATATCGAATTTTTCGAAGTATAGGCAAAACAACAAGTATCCCCCACATATACCATAATACGCTATATCCATTGGTTAACAGATCGTAAGTTGCATTTTGTACTTTTTCTAATGTAAGATTCTGTTCTATAATGCTGTATCCAACAAAATTTATGATTCCCCATGATAAATACAGCCATAATATTCTTTTCCAATATTTCCAAAAGGAAACAGAATCCTTACATCTCATCGCAAAGAAAGCAGAAACGATGAAAAAGAAAGGCACAGAACTGCATATTAATGTATGTAGAAAATCTCTAATAATTGAAGGTTCCATATTTTCAACAAAAAAAGTATGGATTGTAACAACACAAAGAGCCATTACAAACTTCATTAAGTCTATTGAATTATAATTCTTCATTGGAGTAAGTTCATTTATCGCTTTGTACGCTATTTAAGGAAAAACTTATATTTTTTATTTTAGAGAAGTCGTCTTTTTTATCAATTTTCCAAAAATTATCTCTCCAATACTTATCCGTTTCAAGATACTTCGTTTTCTTGAAGAATAAGAAATGAAGATAAGGAAGTTCTCGACTATCTGGTGCAATAATTTTTCCAGTTTTGTTATTGTAAGTCCAAACTTCACCATCCTTTGGTATAGGCGTTGTAAACATCTCCTTAGTAAACTTACGATTCCACTTATTACTATAAAGGCGATAGGTTAATTCTACCCATTTTCCATAGGACATAAATGGCTTAAACAAACCTTTATATAAAGCTGTCAAAAATCGTTTTTCAGGCAAAACCAATCTAACCCAATCGCTCTCATCAAAACCAACATGTTCCTCAGTTGTCAAATGCTCTTTCCACTTGGCACACTTAAAAGGCAATAGCCTATATTTCTCTTGATTGCGAAAAATCGCAAAATGTCCAGCTATTCTCTCAGACATGGTTGTTATCACATCATAAGACTGAAGCATTTTGTCATTGAGCAACATATCTAAATCACCATAAATTAAATCATTGTCTCCATATCCCCAGAAATCATATCCTTGCAAAATATCTTTGTGAATGTAACCATAAAAAGGTTTTAAATCACATAGCTTATAAGCATATTGGGGATGGAATTCCATATTCATTCGTTTACTCACCCTGTCACAATAATCTGTGAAAGAAATCTGATGACAAATGATATTGGAGTAAGGTTTAGCCATCTGAATGATTTCGCCACAATCCGTGAAATAAATAAAATCAATATTGCTCTGTTTAGAACAGGTATAGAAATTAAGGCCCATCCATATGGGGGGGATACTTGTGAAGTACGGAATAATCAAAGCAATTCTATTCATAATAAATCTTTCGTTTTAAAAACCTTTTGCAATCAATCCTATCGGAGGACAGACTATTATTTGCCATTCTGGTGCATAATTCCAAATAATAAATTCAAATTGCACATAAAACCAAACAACCATCACTACAGCTATAGACATTAGCCAAAAGTTTCTGGTTTTGGTTCGAGAAGATATAAATGGATAAACAAATGGCATAAATGCCAACAGCATCATGAAATATCGAATCTGCGCCAAAGGTTTGGTGTACATAGATGCCACAGACAAAAGCAACAGTAAAGTAATATTCAATATAAAAGCTTGCGCTTTATCTATAAGAACATGTCTTTTCAGCCACAATTGCGTGAATACAATTATAAACATAGGAACAGCTACAACTAATACCTGCGACATAACTAATTGGCTAGCTAAATCTGCTTGACCCTCAGATTCCGCAAAACGTTTCATACCATATCCCGCAACACCACTATTACTGTCTACAACATTTTCTGCCATTCTTGGACCATATAGAATAAACAAGAACAGCATGAAACCTATGAACAATAACCATTTTTTCGTTAATCTGCCACGCAATGGCTTGAGTACCAAAAATGGAAGGAAAAGACCTGTTGAAGCATGGGTAAAAATGGCACATAATGCTATCAGCCATAATTTCCAACTCATTTTCCCTTTTTCCGCATACGATCCCAGCACATACATCATAATGGACTGCGCAAAGAATTGTTTCTGAATCTGCAAGGTATATTGGAAGAACAAATAGAAAAACGAAAGAATGATAACGCCACATACAATCGGATACTTCGGCATCTTCATTCTCCGACATATTTTGTAGAGCCCTAAATAAATAAGTAAGTATTCCACAAAGGTGTACAACGCTGCAAATAAGGAATAATGCCCAAATGTCAAATAATATCCCAAATAATTATAAACACCATTCATAAACTCACCGGAAATCTTTGTGCGTTCTGCATCTACATAATAATCTCCACCATAAATATAAATTAATGATTTGACAAAGCCAAGAGTTGGTACATTCATATAGGCCATATAATAATTATATTGATCATAACCAACTTGTTTGGTCGCATTGATAGCACCCAAATAAATTGCCACACAAAACATCAGTAGTAAATAATCCGAGAGTTTCGGGTTCACTTTCTTCCATACAAGATTAATAATCAAGGGAAGTCCCACTATCGGCGGCACGAACAAAAATAGGACGAAGTATCCTAACACATACCCCCATCTAACATTTTCTTTACTTTGTATTATCAAACTATTCATTTTAATATATAATTTGCTGCTAAATAATTCATAGTAAACATAATTCTTGAAAAAAATCGATACACTTCATTTTTCTTCTTCTGAAATGCAGTACCCTTCAGATCACGCCACGCTTGTTTCACATTATTATATAATATGTTTCTTATAGCAGATGGTTCGGAACCCTCAAAGTGCATCATCAGTATTTCCAAGTCTTTAGAATAATCCTTCTTGGCTACAGAAGCAGTATTCTCATACTTGCGATAACGATACACACACGCATCCTTATAGACATTTCTTTCTGAGTACTGTAAATAGTCTGCTATAAAGGCGGAATCTTCCATCAGACGACAATGAGGAATAAACTGAATATGATTAGCCTCGATGATGTCACGGCGAAACAAGCATGTCCACAAAAAGTATTCCTTCATTAGTATCTTTCGGAAGAAATTTTCGGAATCAAGAATCTTCCCATCATATTTACGGCGAATCACCTGACGCTTATTTACAAAAATCTGTCTTCCATTCTCATCCACAGGCAAGAAATCAGATTTCACAAAAGTAGCTTGGGTGTTCTCCATTTCATCAAGCAAGATTTTGAGGCCATTTGGCATCACCTCATCATCTGCATCCACAAAATACACATAGTCTCCTTTTGCTTGAGATAAGGCAACATTTCTTGCTATAGAAACACCCTCATTGCCTTTAGATATGATATGAATCCTTGGATCTTTTGCAGAATATGCATTCAAAATCTCCAAACTTTTATCCGTACTTCCATCATCCACCGCTATCATTTCCCAGTTGACATAGGACTGACATAAAATGCTCTCAATACATTGTGGAAGAAATCGTTCTGCATTAAATACAGGAACGATGATAGATATTAGGCTCTCTTTCATTTTTACATTCCACGTACTAATCCAATTCTTCTCAATAGACTTCTATAAAATTCGATTGTCGGCAACTTATAGCTTAAAACACTTTTGATTTTGCGATTTTCTTCTCGTAGCCACCCTAAATAGTCTGTTTTACATTCTCTGTAAGGAAGTTTCTTGCAACCAAGGAACAAAGAGTCATTATTCAGTTCCTTGAAAAGCTCCAGCCAATCCTTAATAATCTTATCATAAGCGAAGTTCTCCTCCATCCACTGGTAACATTCATCAAGATGATTGCCATCTTCTTTCAAAAGATAAATTATATCTTTTGCTAAATCGTTAGAGTTTTTAAATAGCTTGCCCGTTTTAAATACGGTATTTCTGAATCCTCCATAATCTTTTGTAGTAATCATTGCACCTAACGCCTGCATTTCTAAAGCAACGAGGCAAAACGATTCCTTTCCCATAGGATTTGGCACCCCGACACGTGTATTCTTCAGAACTTCGTTTTTCTCAACTCCCATTAATCCCCAAAACTTGACTGATGGAAGTATTCGACTTCTTGTAATGCCATTTTTATCCAAATACTGTTCTGTAAGATAAGGCATGAAACTATTCTCGTAAGATTCTTCTGCTATGCCATATTTTCCCATTTTAGAGTTTCTGTCATATAACTTGCCTGAACCTATAACATTTAATTTAGCTTCAGGAATCGCTTCCAAAACGGTCTTCCAGGCTTTTGCTATCAGATGAAAACCTTTATAATAATCAATGCTACCTATTGATGTCACTTCATATGGACGAGCAGAATAAGGCTTCAATGCGGGTTTCAACGTTTTCAAATAGTCTAACGGAATCCCATTATAAATATAAGAAGACTTTAAAAAGAGATGGTGATCTCTATACAAATTCATCTGCTCTCTACTAACGCATAAAACCATTTTTACATTTTTATCTCTGTCTATCGCTGTTCTTTCCTTACGATCAATCAAGTTATGAGCCCAAACAATGAGCTTTGTGTGCTTAAATTGATTATGTTTTTTATGCTCGTCTAATACGTGAGTCAGGTTATAATATTTTTCTTTTTCATATTTAAAAAACACATAATCTGCATCCATGGACAAAACATCAAAAAGACCTGAGACCTTGGCACAAGTTAGTTCAGAAGGAAGGCCATCTATATTTTGTGCCGCCACAAGGATTGTAAATGTATCTTGCAATTGTTGTTTGTTTATTTCTCTTGAAAGCAAAAGAGTTGTTATCAAAATGATATACTCTGTTCCTCCCAAACCGGGATTTCCTTCTTCTAAGCGACTATAGTCAATATTCTTATAGCCAGCATTTTCTAAATAAAACACTAATTTCATTTAACACCCTTTCCTAAAAATATAAATCTTAAACCCGTTGGCGGAATTAATTTAAGTTGATAAATATGAGT
>UMHE01082300.1_pt1 | contig 10146 bp, 10 predicted proteins | sample 1965451 | NCBI WGS metagenome assembly UMHE01 (sample SAMEA4836090, study PRJEB28245) | human gut metagenome | biome: gut microbiome; material: fecal sample | place: Denmark | collected 2008 | reverse complement strand
AAGTACCTATTGTTTTACGAATCTTGACTTTCTGCTCCTCTGTCGGATTTATTTCCGTCTTGAAACTCTTCAGCAATTTCCTCATCCCTTTCTATCTGTTTTTTATACTTATGAAGCCCCTGCAACTGGCAGGAGAACACATGGAATATTGAAATAATATCCTGCATGAGTTCTCCATCTGATTTCTAATCTAATTATAGTACAAATGGAAAATCCATGCATCAAGTTCAGCTTCATGAACGCCTATTTATAGGCGTTTATATAATTTAATTTTTACTATCCTGTGGTTTGTGGGTATTCAAATAATTCTTTTACATTACAGAACTATATTAAAAATGCAGTTTGATTTAGTAAATGCTGATTATAAGTATAATAATGCCTATTCGTTTGGGTTCGGTTTGCCTTTAAAGTTTCTTCTCTATCTCAACGTTATAATATCTTAACGGATACGCCTAAAAGTTCAGTAAAATCCTTCGGTTTATAATTTGTGATATTTGTTGTGTTTATTTTAACGCTCTCTCTATGGGTATGTTTAAACAAATTCAAACACAATAGTCAATATATTTAGTTATTTATATTCTCCTCCTTCATCTCATTTATTATACTATAGAACACAAAAATAGTCACAAATAATGTGACTATTTAGTATTCGTTGCCATGACACCTACGAGTGGATGTGGATGATATGGTTCTTCTAGATATTGTTTTTCTTCTTCACTTAATTCAAGTTCTGTCGCAAGTACAGCTGTATCAACATGTTTAAGTTTAGTCGCCCCTACAACTGGTGATGCTACTTTAGACATCAACCAGGATAATGATACTTCACTCATAGAAACATGATGCTTTGATGCAAGTTCTTCTACACGTTGAATAATTTCTAAATCTAAATCACTTGATGCATCATATTTACCTTTCGCATATGTATCTTTTTCAAGTCTTTGTGATGTTTCTCCAGGATGCTTTGCTAGACGTCCTGATGCAAGTGCACTATATGGTGTCATCGCTATACCTTGTTCATCACAATAACGCTTCATTTCTCTTTCTTCTTCTCTAAAAATTAGATTATAGTGCCCCTGAACACTTACAAATCCTTGTAAGCCTCTTTCTTTCGCAATAGTATTGGCCATTGCTAATTGATATGCAAAACAGTTGGAAATACCTATTTCTTTGATTTTACCTTCTTTAATGAAGTCTTTGAGTATTACTAATGTTTCTTCAATAGGTGTTTGATAATCCCACATATGCATAATATAGAGATCAATATAATCAGTCTGTAGTCTTCTTAAACTGTTATTCAAACATTCAGTTAAATATGTTCTTGAATCAATAGAATCATCCCTCTTAGGGGTGTACTTAGTCGCAATGACAACATCTTCACGATGTCCATACTCTTTAATAGCACGTCCTAAGTATTCTTCACTTGTCCCTGATTGATAAGCCATCGCTGTATCAAAGAAGTTAATGCCTGATTCTAAAGCATGGAAAATAATCTTTTTAGAGTCTTCATAAGGTAATGTCCAGGAATGCATACCTTGAGATGCATCTCCAAATCCCATACACCCTAAGCAAACCTTAGAAACCTTTAATGAACCAATCTGTGTATATTTCATAATTATTCCTCCTGGACTTATCATAATATATATAAAAATAAATAGCGAAAGACAAAAAAGTACTTCTATCCATAAGTAGACAAATAGCGGTCATTATCTATATGGAGAATGATCTTTCAATAAATCCTTTAAACCTAAGTAACGCATATGATTGATGTTGTCTACAAGTTCATCTATCGGTTCTTTCATACCATCTAGAATCCATTGAAGGACCATACAATGAGAGGCATTGGTATGGTAAAGTGTCGCAAATTCAAGTTCTTTGGATAATGGTTCTCCTATACAGTATTCATGCCATTTTAAGTCAAATTCTATACAGTGGTTAAGCATATGTTCTTTTAGAGAATTCTGTCCATCTATTAAACAAGCTTGTTCAATAAAGGTTTCATATTTTTTTAAGCTGTTTAATGTCTGAGTGAGTGATGATTTGAAATCAATGGACATATCTTCATCAAACTCATTCACAATCACTGTATCATAAACATAGGCAATGAGATCATTCTTATCTAGAAAGTGATTATAGAATGTCTGTCTTGAGAGTTCAGTATCCTCTAGTAAGTCTCCTATGATAATTTTAGAAAGCGGCTTCTTATAGAGAAGTGAAAGAAGACTGTTAGAAAAAGCTTTTTTTATGTTCATGTTATTCCTCTCTTTCATATTAATTTTACAACTTTCAAGTAAAGTATGCTATTATATCATTGCGAATAAGTAATAGAAACGAGGTAAATAAAAATGAGTATACTTGCATGTCCTAAATGTCATGAACCTTTAGAAATTGAAGGTAAAACATGTAAATGCATTAATAACCATTGTTATGATATTGCCCGTCAAGGGTATATGAATCTACTTTTAAATCCTGATAAGGCATCTAATAATCCAGGTGATTCTAAAGAATCATTGATTGCGAGAAAGGCTTATCTTGATAAGGGTTATTATGATCCTATTCTTTTTGAAGTAGTAAATGAAATCAAGAAGAAGGAAGGTCCTTTAAATATCCTAGATCTAGGTTGTGGTGAAGGTTATTATACATATCGTATGAAACAGATTCTTGGTGATGAGAATACTTATTGTGGTTTAGATATTTCTAAACTAGCTGTAAGAATGGCTACACAGTATGATAAGTCTATTCACTGGATTGTAGGTAATTCTAAGAATATTCCTGTACTTGATCATTCTATGGATGTTATTACCGCAATGTTCACTGTAGTGAATCAGGAAGAACTTGCTAGATGTATTAAAGAGGATGGTTATATTATCCATGTAACTGCCAATAGAGATCATTTAATTGAAATTAAACATTTGATTTATGATGAAGTAAAGACAAAGTCTGATAAGTATATCCGTCTTCCATTTAATGTATTAGAGAGTCATGATTTTAAGAAAACTATTTCTATTAAGAATCGTGAAGATGCATTAAATCTTTTAAAGATGACACCACATTATTATCATATCAAGAAAGAAAAGCGTGATGTTCTTGATACATTAGAAGCACTTGATGTCACTATTGATATCAAAGTCACTGTATATCGTCCATGAGAATAAAGAAGCAAGGACAGCATCTTCTTATCACTATTGATGAAGAATATGAAAATCGTCCTTTATCTGATTTGTGGGCAGATCTGCATTTATCACGCAAAACAATTCATTTATTAAAACAGAATAAAGACTATAAAGTAAATCATGTATTTAGTATGAATCCTATACTTCATACAAATGATGTATTAGATGTTCTTGCTTATGAACATGATGATGAAACATATGCACCTGACTTTCAGGATATAGATATTGTATATGAGGATGATCTGATTCTTGTTGTGAATAAGCCTATTGGGATTGCGGTTTATCCAGATGATCCTCATAAGACAGACAGCTTATCTAATCGAGTGAGTGCTTATTATATGACACAGGGATATGATATTCCTGTTCGTTATATTCATCGTTTAGATAATGATACAAGCGGTTTAGTAGTATTCTGTAAGTGTCATTTAATACAGGCTTATCTAGATCATGCATTGTCTATTAAAGAGATACAAAGAGAATATCTGGCTTATGTAGAGGGTCATATCAAAGAGGGTAAGGAATATAAAATTGAACAGAACTTAGGTAAGGATAGACATAGTCCTTCTAAGATGCGTGTTCATTCTAAGGGTATTCCTGCTGTGACTTATTACCAGTGTCTAGAGAATAAGGAAGATCATGCACTTGTAAGATGTCGTCTAGAGACTGGTAGAAAGCACCAGATCCGTGTTCATATGGCTTCTATTGGTCATCCTATTCTAGGTGATCCCCTTTATAATGAAGGCTCTGATTATCCACGTTTAGCACTTCATGCAGCCTATATCAAGTTTGAAGAACCAATTACTCATCTTGAGATTAATTTATATAGTCCTATGGAATTTTAAAAGGACTGTAACAAATAGATAGTATTTACTACTATCTTGAAAGTTACAGTTCTTTTTCGTATACCCTCACTTTAAAAAAGCCATTGAATATTAGTAGCATTCAATGGCTTTGTTTTATTTCCTATCTAATTTCCATTTATAATCGGTACTATCCTTTATTTTTTGCTGATAATCTTTACGATAATCATTTAAACAAAGTGGATTAGCACATCCAGCCCATTTACTTGGCTCAGATTCCATTAGTTCATCATCTTCCCATCCGCAAAAAGGGCAAATATCATGAGAATCTGTATCTTTAAATTCATATTTTCCACATATCGGACAAATATGCGGAGTCATTGTATAATTATCTTCTGTATAATCATATTTTGGATTTTCATCAATTTTAGATTGAAACCATTTTTTATAATCATTTAAAGATAATTCATTCGTCAGATTTGGCACATCAGGATGTTCAATCTGATATAAATCATATTTCCACCCACAATGTGAACAATAGTCATCTTCTTTTCCTTCATATTCAGGATCTTCTTTTTCCAAATCTGTATCATCTGAAAAATAATACTGATGACAAATTGGGCACTCCATTGGCTTGAAATTCTTAATTGTCATATCACTTTTTTCCTTTAATTTCCTTTTAATATGTGAATAACCTGTTCAACAAGTAATTACCACTCTTCTGAAGCAAGTTGGATTAATCTAGTTTGCATAAAGATTATTTTTGTTTCTCTATGCGCTATGAATTCTCCTTTAGTTAAACGTTACAAGCTTTACAATATTCTTATGACTCTTATTAAAGAGTGTAGAAGCACCAACACATACACGCTCACCACATGATGAGAAGATAATAGATGTATCAGATGCTGTTTCTTCATAACCAGTAATACACATCCAATGCCATGTTTCTTCTTCTAATATCTGTGCTTCATGAGTTAAGATCAACATACCAATAGGATGACCCTGATCAATAGCTGTTTTTACAAAATGTACACCCTGTTCAGGGGATTCAGTAATCTTCTGATAAATAGGTTCTACATCTAACCCAATATGTTTCATATACTTCTTAAAGTTCTTCGCAAACTTATAGAAATATGGGAAACCCATAATACCTGGCGTATTGAGTTTAAACATCTTTGCCATCAGTTCTAGAAAATCCGGATAAGAGATATCTAGCTTATGTTCATAGAAACAGGCCATATCTGCAGCACAGACACTTGCACATCCTGCACGCCTTGCCCATTCATTTGGAAACCAATCCTGGTCTCCACCATAGTAGTCTTGATTATCTTTATGAAAGATCATGATAGGAAGTTCTTTTTTCATTTTGTGTACTCCTTCATATGGATTTTCACAATAAAGCAGTTTTCTCCTTCTACATCTCCTTCAATGATATAGGTATCATCAATATGAGTGAGGTATAGTTCAATTGTCTGATGAGCGAGTATTTCTTTTTTATAGTTAATAGAAATAGAATCCATAAAATGATTTTCATAGGCTTCTACAGGAATCAAGTTAGAAGCAATACGTAAATAATGGGTATTGTTTAAATGTCTATTTGTATCTATATCACTATAGGGTACAGTATAAGTACTTACTAATTGTCTATCATCTTGCGTAAAGAGTGTTTCTGGTTCTTCTTTGACCAAGTCTGGGTTATCAGGAAGAATTAATCCTGCACGCTTAGGAGATGTAATACGACGTCTCTTTAGGTCAATAAGAGTCCAGATAGAACGGCATTCACCAATACGTCTACCTTCTTTTTCTATATAGTAGAATCGAGGAAAAATCACATTAGAATAATGTCCAATCTCTGTAGTAAGAGTAATTTCATCATCTTCATAAATAGGTTCAGTTAATATAAGTGACTGTTTAGAAACAACATAACCATACTTTCCCTTCATTGATTCTTTATAGAATCCTGATAAAGAACCATCTACAGTTGCTATACGTGAGAAATAGACAAAAATATTTTCATCTCTTAAACGACCTGTATAGTCACATTGATCGTTCTGTATTGTGTAATGAAGTGTATACATTTTCATTTCCCCCTTTTTTTATGTATTATACTTCTTCTTTTTCATTTGTCCATACAAATAAGGTATAGCCAAATTGAACAGTTCAATGTATAATTATAAGAAGAATAAAGGAGAGAACAGAATGGATCAGGTTTTAATTATACTTGCATTTCTTGTTGGACTCGTTGGTCTCTACTTTACATATATGATTGTGAATGTAGTTGTAACTATTATTAAATCTAAGAAAAGAGATCATTCATTAAAATTCTGTATGAGTCCTGCAGGTAAGGCTTTTTATATTGGTCTTACAGTACTTTATTTTGTAGTATTATTTGGTTGTATCGCTTTTATGATTTCAACATACAATGCTCACAAAATGAACTACATTTCAAACGCTTTAAGTGTATGGGCTATTTATTCAATCATCTATTCAATGCAGATTGCGAATCTTGTATTAGTTGGTAGAAAAAATATGCTTGTAGGTCGTCTTCTTATCGATTATCGTAAGATGAAGAAAATCAACTTCAATACAAATAACGAAATCACATTTGTATTCGCACAAAAGAACTTTAGATTCTCTACACGTTGGGTTGATAAACAGCTTTTAAGAAAAGCAGTAACAGGAAGAAGCTAATAAAAAAGGATTCCGTGAGGAATCTTTTTTTATTTACTCTGGTTTTTCAAACTGACTATAGTAAAGGTTATGATAGAAACCATTCTTCTTTAATAGTTCTTCATGTTTACCCTGTTCAATGATATGCCCATCATTCATCACAATAATCTGATCAGCTTTTTGAATAGTAGAAAGACGATGAGCTACAATAAAGGTTGTTCTACCAATCATCATTGTATCAAAGGCATCCTGAATTTGTCTTTCTGTACGTGTATCAATAGATGAAGTGGCTTCATCAAGAATCAACATAGGTGGATTTGCAAGCATAATTCTTGCGATAGATAAAAGCTGTCTTTGTCCTTGTGATAAGTTACTGCCTTCTTCTGCAAGCATCGCATCATAGCCACCTTTTAACTGAATAATGAATTTATGAGCATGAGCTTTTTTAGCAGCCTCAACGATTTCTTCATCTGTCGCATTATTTGAGCCATACGCAATATTATCTCTAATAGTACCTTTAAATAACCATGTATCCTGTAATACCATACCATAGAGACTTCTTAAGTAAGAACGATCCATCGTTTGTGTATTGATACCATCAATAGAGATAGAACCACTTTGAGGATCATAGAAACGCATTAATAAGTTAATCAATGTTGTTTTACCACATCCTGTAGGTCCTACAATCGCAATTGTTTCACCTGCATTGACATGAAGATTAAAATCAGTGATCAATGGTCTTTCAGGTGTATAACTAAAATTCACATTGTTTAAGTCAATAACACCTTGAGGATTATCAATAGTCTTGGGATGTTCTGGGTTTTTAATAGCTGGTTCATCAATAATCTTAAAGACACGCTCAGCACAGGCTAAAGCTGTTTCTAATTCAGTAAATACGTTAGAAATATCATTAAATGGCTTTGTGTACTGATTGGCATAAGTCAAGAATGATGATAAACCACCTACTGTAAGACCTCCACCAATAACACTAAAGGCACCATAGATACATACTGTATCATAAACAATCGCATTCACAAAACGTGTAGAAGGATTCGCAAGTGCACCTAGGAACTGTGATTTAACACCGCTCTTAAATAAACGATCATTGATTTCATCAAACTTCTCTTCATTGATTGATTCATGTTGAAATGCTTTAACGACTTTCTGGTTTCCTACCATTTCTTCTACAAAACCACTCATTTCTCCACGAATAGATAATTGTTCCTGGAAGAACTTGAATGTATATTTCGCAATAAGTGTTGCGACAATGAGAGAAAGTGGTGTTAATACAATAACAATCAAAGCCAGCTTGACATTCACATATAACATAAAGCCAATTGTACCTAAGATTGTCGCAATACCACCAAAGAGGTTGGTAAAGCCCTGTAATAAACCATCTGAAATCTGATCAATATCGGCAATCATACGGCTCATCATATCACCATGTGTATGAGAATCAATATAAGATAAAGGTAAAATCTGATATTGTTTAAAGAGTTCTGTTCTTAAGTCTCTTGTGATTTCATAAGTCATCTTATTAGATGCTCTGACTAAGAAATAGTTGAACAATGCAGTCATCAATACAGAGAATGCAATATAGAAGATCTTTTGACTGAGTCCCTGGAAGAAAACCTGATGATAACCAATCATCTGGTCAATGGCTTTCCCAATAAGAATTGGTGTCAAAAGAGTAAATATAATATTAATTGTAGAAAATAATAATGCACCTACAAGATAGATACGATAAGGACGACAGAATGCCATAAGTCTTTTTAAAGTACTTTTATTCTTCATTATTCTGTCCTCCTTCCATCTGTGACATAACAATTTCCTGATAGACATCACATGTATTCATAAGCATGTCATGAGTACCCTGTCCTACGACTTCACCATGGCTTAATACCACAATAGAATCTGCATGCATTAAAGCACTCACTCTTTGAGAGACAATAATAACTGTCATATTAAGCGTACTTAAAGCTTTTCTAAGTTTTGCATCTGTCGCAAAGTCGAGTGCGCTGGCACTATCATCTAGAATAAGTATTTCTGGTTTTTTGACTAATGCACGGGCAATAGTGAGTCTTTGTCTTTGTCCACCAGATACATTCTTACCACCCTGTTCAATATAAGTGTCTAAGCCTTCTGTCATCTTATCGACGAATTCTTTAGATCGTGAAAGTTCCAATGCTTCATAGATTTCTTCATCTGTAGCATGAGGATTGCCCCATTGCATATTTTCTCTGATTGTACCTCCAAAGAGTGTGGCCTGCTGAGGCACAATACCAATCATATTTCTTAAATCCTTGAACTTATATGATTTAATAGGAAGGTCTTTGATACGAATTTCACCTTCAGTGACATCATAAAAACGAGGAATCAGGTTAATAAGTGTAGTTTTACCTGAACCTGTACCTCCAATGACACCGATTGTCTGACCTGGAAGGATATTGAATGATACATCAGTTAAGGCATTACCTGAATAGTATGAGAATGAAACATGATCATAAGTAATAAGGTTCTGATAGTCACTTGGAGCCTCATTGATTCCCTGGACAATATCTTGTTTCTGACTTAATACATCTACACATCTTTTATATGATGCACTGGCTTTATTTAAGATCACAATAACATTCGCAAAAACATACATAGAAAGTAAGATCTGGTTCATATAGTTAATAAGCGAGATGACTTCTCCCTGTGTCATACTACCTGCATTGATTTTAAAGCCTGAGATATAAAGAATTGCGATAATCCCAAAGTTTACAATGATTGTAGTAGCTGGATTTAATACAGCACTGAGGTTACCTGCAATGATCTGTTCTTCTTTTTGTTTTGTGGTTGTTGATTCAAAACGTTTTTGTTCATTATCCTGCTGGTTAAAAGCACGAATGACTCTGACACCTGAAAGATTCTCTCTTGTGATGAGTGATACTTCATCAAGGATATGCTGGATATGAGAATACATAGGCGCTGTATGACTCATCACAAAGTAAATACTAAACGCAATAAGAGGTGCTACAATCACAAAGATAAGTGCTACCTGCCAGTTAATCACAAAACTCATAACCAAAGAACCAATAATTAAAAATGGTGATCTTGAACATAAACGAATAACCATGGCAACAGCTAACTGAATCTGATTGATATCATTGGTGATTCTTGTGATTAAAGAAGGTGTACCAATAATATCAAGATCCTGATAATCATAACGGTTGATTGCACGATACATATCTTTACGCATAAGTGTACCTACACCCTGTGATGTAAGTGATGCAAAATACTGGCATACAAGTGAACTTGCATATCCTACTGTAGATAAACCAAAGATCACAAAAGCCATCTTTGTAATATAGTTTGTATTATGTACTGCAACACCATTATCAATAATAAGAGCTACAGCCATTGGTATACATAATTCTAGAAATGCTTCTATAAGTTTAAATATAAAGCCTGAAATGGCCTGCCATTTATAAGGCTTTAAATATTTCATTATATACATATTTTTC
>UMHE01078943.1_pt1 | contig 10158 bp, 12 predicted proteins | sample 1965451 | NCBI WGS metagenome assembly UMHE01 (sample SAMEA4836090, study PRJEB28245) | human gut metagenome | biome: gut microbiome; material: fecal sample | place: Denmark | collected 2008 | reverse complement strand
GGGCCTGGTTTCGCGCCGAGGCCGCCGCCCGCAGCCGCAGCAAGGAGCTTGCCAACGGCGACAGGTGTCTTGCCTTTCCGGGGCCCGAGTGCCGGTACTACGTCCTTCTCTGCGACGGGATGGGTACCGGGCTGGGCGCCGCTCAGGAGGGGCAGTCGGCGGGATCACTTCTGCGGCAGATGCTCACCGCCGGGTTTCCGGCCGCCCACGCCCTGCGCACCCTCAACAGCATTCTCGCCCTCCGGGGCAGTGCCGGGGCGGTCACGGTGGACTTGGCGGAACTCTATCTCGACACCGGCCACGCCACGTTATACAAGTGGGGCGCCGCCCCCAGCTGGCTGCTTCGCCGGGGCAGTGCGGAAAAAATAGGGACAGCCACCCCGCCGCCGGGCATTTCCGTAACGGAAAGCCGGGAAACGGTAGAGAAGCTGTCCCTGCGTCGGGGGGAAGCGCTGGTATTGCTCAGCGACGGCGTGGATGGAGAGGGGATTTCCCGCCGGTCTGACTTGACTCCGGACATGCCGCCTGGGGAGCTGGCAGCAAAAATTCTGGAGTATGGCCGCGGGAAGCAGATGGACGACGCCACTGCGGCAGTCATCCGGCTCCGTCCCACGAGCCTGCAATCATAGTAGCACAACCGCGGCGCAGATTTTGTCGAAACACAACATGTGGGACTGAAAAAAGTGGAAAAATCACAAGATGTAGGTGATGTTAGGGAAGGGAGGAAGGAAACCGCGCATTTTGCGTGAGAAACCGGGTATCAGCGGAGGAAACCCCATTCCCTCGTTCCCAAGGGACGCCCTCAAGTGGGGCAAACAAAGGGTGCTATCTCCGCTTTCCAGCAGCTCACAGAGTTTCAGCGTCTCCCTTGCCTCTCCCTCTGGGAGAAGTGGTCGCGCGATGCGAGGACGGAGAAGGTAAATGGGGGCGCGTATATTGACACAAGAAATGGAGCGTATCTGTACTGATACGCTCCATTTCCTGTTTTCCGCCCCCATCAAAAGAGAGGGCGTCGTGCGTGTCGGGCAATGCCCCCGATTTCCGCTTTCCCCGATTGACACCGCCCCGGATTCGGGGTATACTGAGTTTCAGAGAGGTGACTCTATTATGAAAGATACTATTTTATCCGTCATTCGTCTGATCGCTACCCCGGTGCTGCTGATGGTGCTGGGTCTGGTCCTGCTGATTCATCCGGACTCCGCCTCCGCCCTTGTGGCGCAGATTCTGGGCTGGGCACTGCTGATCGCAGGCGTCGTGTTCGCCGTCAGCGCCATCGCCGGGCATTTTGACACCGTGGGGAAGGTGCTTTCCGCCGTCTGCTGCTTTGCCGTGGGAGCGTGGCTTCTGCGCAACCCCCTGATGCTGGCCGCGGGATTGGGTCGTCTGGCGGGTATCCTGCTGGTCGTCCGGGGCATTCAGGACATTCTGAACGCCAGCCGGTATCATTACGGCATTCTTCCCGCCGTCATTACCACGATTCTGGGCGCGGTGCTGATCGCTCTGCCCATGACGACCTCCCGGGTCGTTATCAGTCTGTGCGGTCTGCTGGTGCTGATCGTGGGCATCGCCATTCTGGTTGACCGGCTGAGAAACCGCCGCCCCAAGGAGCCGTCGGAATCCGACATCATCGACGCGCTGTGAGAATCGCGTCCTGCGCCCTCGCCGGACGAACCGGCCACGAAGCGGGTCGGGCGCTGCTGGCGGTGCTCTACCGGGAAGAAACCGGGCATGAATTGCCGCCCATCGCCGTAAAAGCAGGGGGAAAGCCCTATTTCCCCGGCAGTGACTGGCATTTTTCCATCTCCCACACCCCACGACATGCGTTCTGCGCCCTGTCCCGTCGGGAGATTGGCATTGACGCCGAGGAGCTTGACCGGAACGTAAAACTCGCCCTGGCGGAAAAGATCCTGTCCCCCAAAGAAAAGGCGCAGTTCGACGCCGCTCCGGACAAGCGCCGGGCGCTGCTGACCTTCTGGGTGCTGAAGGAAGCCCGGGTCAAGTGCACCGGGGAGGGTCTGCGGGGATACCCCAACGGGACAGATTTCTCCCTGAACGATCCCCGGGTCACGGAGATGGATGGCTGTCTGGTGGCCGTCATTGAGTAGCTTATTGTAAGGAGAGCTTATGCTGTTTGACACCCACGCCCATATGGATGACCGCGCCTTCGACGCCGACCGGGAAGCGCTTCTGTCCGCCCTTCCGGAGCAGGGCATCGGACTGCTGATGAACCCCGGATGCAGTCTTGTGTCCTCCCGGGCGGCTTCCGCTCTGGCGTCCCGGTATGACTATATCTACGCCGCTGTCGGCTCCCACCCGGATGCTGCCGACGAGGTAAACGACGTCACTCTGGAAGAATACCGCACATTATGTAAACTCAATCCCAAAATCAAGGCCATCGGTGAGATTGGCCTTGACTACCATTACGAGGACATCCCGCGGGAGCGTCAGCAGGCGGCGTTCCGCGCCCAGATGGCGCTGGCGCTGGAACTGAATCTGCCCGTCATCGTCCATGAGCGGGAAGCCCACGAGGACGGACTTCGCATTGTAGAGGAATTCCCGGAGGTCACGGGGGTGTTCCACTGCTATTCCGGCTCGGCGGAAATGGCCAAATGGCTGATCGCCCGGGGCTGGTACATCGGCTTTACCGGCGTCCTGACCTTCAAAAACGCCCGGAAAGCGGTGGAGACTGCCGCCGCCATTCCCTTGGCCCGCATCGTTCTGGAAACCGACTGTCCCTACATGTCCCCGGAACCCTTCCGGGGAAAACGCAACGACCCCGGAAAGCTGTACCGCATGGCCGAACGTCTGGCAGAGATCCGGGGGATTTCCGTGGAGGAAGTCCGCGCCGCCACCATGGAAAACGGGAAGCGGCTGTATAGAATATAGAAAAGTTCAGGAAGGCGGTGCCGGATTGAAAACGAAAAAACTGACGCTTCTGGCGCTGCTGGCCGCCATTGCCCTGACCATTTTCATGATCGAAGCCCAGATTCCCTCCCCGGTTCCCATCCCCGGCGTGAAGCTGGGGCTTGCCAATATCGTGACGGTGTTCACCGTGTTTGTGCTGGGGCCGAAGGAGGGCGCGGCGGTGCTGGCGGTGCGGATTTTTCTGGGGGCGGTGTTCGCCGGGAATTTCAGCACCATTCTGTACTCCGCCGCCGGGGGCGTCTGCGCCATCGGCGTGACCATCGCTTTGCGGAAAATTCTTACGAAGAAGCAGCTCTGGGTCGCCGGATGTCTGGGCGCCGTCGCCCACTCTGTCGGACAGATGGCCATGGCCATCGCCCTGACGGGGACGGTGTCGCTGGCGGTTTACCTGCCGGTGATGATCGTCATCAGCATCCTCACCGGGCTGTTCACCGGGCTTTGCGCCCAATTTCTGGTCAATCGGGAGAAGCTATGGAAAATTATTTCAAAATGAACCTGCCCCAATCGGAGATCGACGCCATTTCCAATCTGGGACTTGCCCATATGGGGGACTGCGTGTTTGAGATTCTCTGCCGGGGCTACCTCTGCGCTCAGGGGGAAAAGACCGTGGGGCAGCTGCACCATGACACCATTCAGATGGTGAAGGCCACGTCTCAGGCAAAATTCGTAGACAAGCTGCTGCCCCTACTGACCGAGGAGGAGCTTGCCTACTATCGCCGGGGGAAAAACGCTCACGTCCATGCGGTGCCAAAATCCGCCACCCCCGCCGAATATGCAAAGGCCACCGGTCTGGAAGCCCTGTTCGGCGCGCTGTACCTCGCCGGGAAAACCCAGCGGCTGAACGAGCTGTTCAAGGCCGTTATGGGAGAGTAAACTATCAAAGCAGGAGGACCGCATCATGGCATTTGATGCCTTTTTCTTATCCGCTGTGCTGGAGGAAGTCCGCACGCGGTGCATCGGCGCACGGGTGGAGAAAATCCACCAGCCCGCCAGAGACACAGTGATCGTTCATCTGCGCTGCCAGGAGGGACGGGAGAAGCTGCTTTTTGCTGCCAACCCCGCCGCCCCCCGGCTGCATCTGACGGCGGCTTCTCCGGAGAATCCGGCGCAGCCGCCCATGTTCTGTATGCTTCTGCGCAAGCACCTTCTGGGGGCAAAGCTGACAGAAGTTTCCCAGCCCCCCATGGAGCGGGCGGCATCGTTCCGCTTCGACTGCACCGACGAGATGGGCTTTCCGGTGCAGAAAACGCTGGTGGCCGAGCTGATGGGACGCACCTGCAATCTGTATCTACTGTCCCCTGAGGGGCGGATTCTGGACTGCCTGCGGCGCATCGGCCTTGACGAAAGCGCCAAGCGGGCAGCGCTGCCGGGTCTCATGTATCAGCCGCCGGAGCCGGTCATGAAGCTGAACCTGCTGGACAGTGCCCCGGAGGGAGATGCCCAGCGTTATGTAAACATACTCACTGTCCCCGGCGCAGATGTTCTGGCCGACCGGCTGATGGACACCGTTGGCGGCCTGTCCCCTCTGGTGTGCCGGGAGGCGGCGCTGTACGCCGCCGGAAGCACGGACGCCCGCATCGATTCGCTGGACGTGGACACCACCGCCGACAAGCTGTCGCTGTTCTTCCACGAGCACGTAAGCCACCCCGCACCCTATTATTACGCCCTCCCGGACGGCACGCCGAAGCAGTTCGCCTTCTGCCCCATCCGGGAATACGGCGAATGCCGCCGCGCCGCGTCCTTCGGCAAGCTGCTGGATATGTACTACACCGTCCGGGATCAGAAGGACGCCATGCGGCAGAAGGGTCAGGCCGTGCGCAAGACCGTTCAGAATCTGTGCAGCCGCCTGACGAAAAAGCTGGCCATTCAGGAAAAGGAGCTGGAAGCCACCTACGACCGGGAGCGTCTGCGCCAGCTGGGGGACATCCTCACGGCCAACCTCCACCGCATCGTGAAGGGGCAGACTACCGTTCAGTGCGAGGACTTCTACGACGAAGAAATGCGGCCGGTGGACATTCCCATTTCCCCCATTCTCTCCCCCAACCAGAACGCCGCCAAGTATTATAAGGACTACGCCCGGATGAAAAACGCGGAGAAGGAGCTGACGAAGCAGCTGGAGCTGGGGCGGCTGGAGCTGGACTACCTGAAAAGCGTGCTGGAGGAGCTGAACCGCGCCGGTACTGAGGGAGAGCTGGAAGAAATTCGCCGGGAGTTACAGGAGGGCGGGTATCTCCGTCCTGACACCGACCGAAAGCGCATGAAGCAGGCCAAGCTGCCGCCCATGCGGTTTGAAAGCACCGACGGCTACCCGATCTACGTCGGCCGGAACAACCGCCAGAACGACGAGCTGACCTTCCGCCTTGCCCGGAAGGACGACATCTGGTGCCATGCCTCCAAGGTGCACGGCTCCCACGTCATCATTTCCTGCGGCGGCACCACGCCCCCGGACGACACCGTTACGCAGGCGGCGCAGCTGGCCGCCTACTACGCCGAAACCGGGGGCGGGCAGAACATCCCCGTGGACGTGACGGCGGTGAAGCAGGTGAAGAAGATTCCCAACGGCAAGCCCGGCATGGTGATCTACCACACCTACCGCACCGTAATCGCCAATCCCTACCCGGACATCGTGGTGGACGCGCTGAACGCAGAGACAAAGGAGTAAATCATGATTCGATTCAACAACGATTACAACCACGGGGCGCTGGACTCCATCCTGAGCGCCCTGACCGCCACCAACGCTGACAGTTTCGCGGGCTACGGCGAGGATATCTGGTGCCAACGTGCCGAGACGGTCATCAAGCAGCTGGTTTCCTCCGGGGACGCCCTGATCAAATTCGTTCCCGGCGCGACCCAGGCAAATCTCGTGGTCATTGCGGCGGCGCTGTCCCCCATCCAGAGCGTCATCGCCGCCGACACCGGACATATCAACTGCCACGAAGCCGCTTCCATCGAAAACACGGGGCACAAAATCCTTGCGCTTCCCAACACCGACGGGAAAATAACCGCCGGGCAGATCGCCGCATGTGCGGCGGCGTATTATGACGGCGGCGCGCCGGAATACCTGACCGAGCCGAAGCTGGTGTATCTGTCCTTCCCCACGGAAAAGGGGACGCTGTACTCCAAGCAGGAGCTGCAAAGCATCCGGGAGGTCTGCCGGAAATACGGCATGTACCTGTTCGTGGACGGGGCGCGAATGGGCTACGGTCTGGGGGCGGTGGACAACGACCTGACCCTGAAGGATTTCGCGGAGCTGACGGACGTATTCTACATCGGCGGGACGAAGTGCGGCGCACTGTTCGGCGAGGCGCTGGTCATTACCGAACCCAAGCTTCAGTACCGCTTTAAAGCCTACATGAAGCAGCACGGCGCGGTGCTGGCCAAGGGCTGGCTGATGGGTCTGCAATTTGCGGCCATGCTGGAAAACGGCGAGTATTTTGAGAAAACAAAACGTGCCGACGAACTTGCCATGCAGATCAAAGCCGCCTTCGCAGCGAAGGATATTCCCTTCTGGGTGGAAAGCTCCACCAATCAGCAGTTTGTCATTCTGACCCAGCAGCAGAAGGAAGCGCTGGCACAGGGCTACTACTTTGAGGAAGAAGGGGCAGATGAGCAGGGAACAGTGGTGCGTTTCTGCACCAGCTGGGCAACCACCCAGGCCGAGGTGGATGCTCTGGTCGCCGATATTGCCAAATTGTGATGAATCGTCCGCTGACTGCGCACAGTCAGCGGACGATTTGCTGTGTATAGCAGCCGCATTTTTCTGGAAAATAAATGCAAATAATTCTCATTTTGCCCTTGACAAATGAAGTGCCCCGTGCTATACTCTAGATGTAAATAAGAATAGTTCTTAAATAAACAAGCCAAAGGAGGTGCCTATGGAAGCGGCCACCAAGCAATTCAAAAAACGCAATGCAATTCTGTCCTGCCTCCGCGGCACCGTGCTTCATCCCTCAGCGGAGATGGTTCACGAAATGCTGCGGGAGGAACACCCGGACATCTCCCTTGCCACGATCTATCGCAATCTCGCCCTGTTCAAGAGTCAGGGCCTGATCCAGAGCGTGGGTACGGTGAACGGAAGCGAACGCTTCGACGCCGACACCCGCCCTCATGTCCACTTCATCTGCACAGCCTGCGGCGCGGTGATTGACCTTCCCGATACGGCAGCCCCTCTGTCTCTGGGACGCGCCGCCGAGGAATGCACCGGCTGTCAGGTACACAGCTGCCAGCTGACCTTCACAGGTCTGTGCCGCGGCTGCAAATCAGAAACTAAGGAGGAAGCTGTATGAAAAAATATGTCTGCACCGTCTGCGGCTACGTCTACGAAGGCGACGAGCTGCCCGAAGACTACGAATGCCCCCTCTGCGGCGTCGGCCCCGAATTGTTCGAGGAAGAGGCGTAATTTATTGTAATCCCGGGCGTATTTGCCCAAATAACTTATAAAACTAATTTTGGAGGAATCGATTATGAAGAAATTTGTGTGCCCCGTGTGCGGTTATGTCTACGAAGGCGAGTTCATCCCCGAAGGCTTCAAGTGCCCCGTGTGCGGCGTTGACGGCTCCAAGTTCAAGGTCATGGAGGAAGGCAAGCTGGCCGCCGAGCATGAGTACGGCATCTACGCCAAGACCGTGAAGAACAACCCCGACATTTCCGAGGAAGACAAGAAGTACATCTTCGAGCAGCTGATGGCCAACTTCCAGGGCGAGTGCAGCGAGGTCGGCATGTATCTGTGCATGGCCCGCATTGCCCACCGGGAGGGCTACCCCGAGATCGGCCTGTACTGGGAGAAGGCCGCCCACGAGGAAGCCGAGCACGCCGCCAAGTTCGCCGAGATGCTGGGCGAGGATCTGGAGCCCCACATGAAGGCCACCACCAAGGACAATCTGGCATGGCGCGTTGACTGCGAGTTCGGCGCCACGCAGGGCAAGTTTGACCTGGCCGCCTGCGCCAAGAAGAACGGTCTGGACGCCATCCACGACACCGTCCATGAAATGGCGAAGGACGAAGCCCGCCACGGCAAGGCTCTGCAGGGTATGCTGAACCGCTACTTTGCCAAGGAGATCGCTCTGGAGAAGGCCGCCGCCAAGGCAAACAAGGCTGCCGCCGTCGTCAGCGACGCGGTTACCACCGCCGCCGAGAAGCTCAGCGAGATCATCAAAAAGTAAATACATGGAGGGAGCGGATTTTCCGCTCCCTCCTGGCTTGTCAAAAGGCGCGGGGCATCTGCCCCGCGCCTTAAAGTATGGAATTTACAGCCCCAGCAGCTGCTTTTTCTTTGCGTCAAATTCTTCCTGGGTGAGAATGCCCGCGTCCAGCAGCTCCTTGAGCTTCAGCAGGTCGTCCGCAGCCTCGCTTACGCTGGTCGGTGCGGCGGCGGGCGCAGGCGCAGGAGCGGCAGCGGGGGCAGCAGGAGCAACACGGCCGGTGACAATGTCGTTCAGCTTATCCTGCATCAGAATCGGCGGGATAATGGGGACAAAGATAGCCAGAATCAGGCAGAGGGTGGAAAGATCGGAAGGGATATTCTTCGCCGCCGCCATCTTGTCAAGACGCTGGGCAGTCTTGTACATCCAATAAATCACGTAGAAGGGGACGAACAGGCACAGCAGCAGCTTGTTGGTGGGGTTGCGGTTTTCTTCGCCCTCTACATTGTTGGTGTAGCCGGTGACGCGGTAAATCCAGATATACAGCCAGATGCCGCAGGTGAACAGCAGAAGCAGAATATGCTTGACCAGACCGCAGTAAACTTCAGGAGCGGGAGCGGCCGTAGTGCTTCCGGTTTCGGCGGATGCGCTCACCGTCTGCTGAGGGAGTCCTTCGGGGTAAGCGACCCACATGGCTGCCAGGAACATACCGGCGCATGTAGCAAGCAATCTCAGAAAGGCTACAAACCAAACGCCGCCAATCGACAGCACTGTGGCAAGCGCAACGACCGCAGGTGGAACGAACCAGAACTTCTTCATCTGCTCCCGGAGCTGGGGCAGATAGTCGGTCACAAAGACCACGGCCAAGAACGCCATGCCCCAGTTACCCAGCAGCAGGAGAACATTTCTGAAATTCAGGAAGAACAGGCAGGCGATACCGGCAAGAGCGAAGCCCACGGGCAGGAAGATGTCTCTGCGCTTCGTCAGGAGGGCAAAGGCCAGAACTGCACAGCTTGCTACCCAGATCAGCATCTGAACATAGTCACTGAACGACATAAAGCGGAGGATACGCAGCCACTGGAATAGCTCCATAACGCCTCCAAAGGCAAAAAGCGCCCCCGCCACGGTGCTGTACCAGGAACTGTTTTTTGTTTCTTGCATGGTGATACCTCTCTTCTTATTTAGTAAGGGCACTGCGTTCAGTATACACCATCCGATTGTGAAAAGCAACCCATAAAAGGCTATTGTGCGGCTTCCTACTTGTCAGAATTCACATTCTCGTGTATAATGGGAAAAACGATTTCCGCAGCACTGGAGGAAACAATATGACGTTGGAGCAATTTTTTGCCGAGAATCGGGAGGTGGCCGTTGCCTTTTCCGGCGGCGTGGATTCGGCGTACCTGCTGTACGCGGCGACGCGGTACGCCGCCCGGGTGAAAGCCTATTACGTGAGCACCGCCTTCCAGCCGGAATTTGAGCTGGCGGACGCACGGCGGCTGGCAGATGAGCTGGGCGCGGATATGCTGGTGCTGCATATGGATGTTCTTTCCAACAGTGCGGTCACGGCGAACCCGTCCGACCGCTGCTATCACTGCAAAAATACGCTGTTCCGGCAAATCCTCCGGGCGGCGGAAAACGACGGCTTCCCGGTGCTGCTGGACGGCACCAACGCCTCCGACAACGCCGGCGACCGGCCGGGAATGCGGGCGCTGCGGGAACTGTCCGTTCGTTCTCCCCTCCGGGAGTGCGGCCTGACCAAGGCGGAGATCCGCCGCCTTTCCAAGGAAGCTGGGCTGTTTACCTGGGACAAGCCTGCCTACGCCTGCCTCGCCACCCGGATCCGCACCGGGGAGGAGATCACGCTTCAAAAGCTGAAGCAGACGGAAAAAGCGGAAGGATTTCTCTTCGGACTTGGGTTCCGGGATTTCCGTGTCCGCATGGTGGACAATACCGCGAAACTGGAGCTGCGGGAGGCCGATCTGCCCCTGCTTCTGGAAAACCGGGAGAAAATCGTAACCGAACTCCGCAAAGATTATGACAGCGTCCTGCTGAATCTGGAGGTGCGCAAATGAACTCTGAAATCCGAAAGCTA
>UMHE01081425.1_pt1 | contig 10168 bp, 10 predicted proteins | sample 1965451 | NCBI WGS metagenome assembly UMHE01 (sample SAMEA4836090, study PRJEB28245) | human gut metagenome | biome: gut microbiome; material: fecal sample | place: Denmark | collected 2008 | reverse complement strand
GACGACAAGTGCAGAGCGATACTGCAATGAGGAACAAAATAAAATTATACTAAATGATTACACTACGACAACTCCCTTATATTGATATACTTTCATTGAATGACATGATGTCATTCGATACCAAAGTCAATATCATAGAGCATTGCAAACTCGCTCGTATAGATATACCGAAGAGTTGGCGCAAGGCACAGATTGCAGATGCTTTGGCCGATATATTCACCAAAGACCCATTATGGACGCTTGAGGTTTTGCCTGAAGAAGAGTTTGAACTTCTCAAGAAGCTTTTATCCTCTTCAACAGAAGAATGCATCAAGCATCCAAGGAATGATGCGAAGTATCTCCTGATGCAGAAGTTGCATTTAGTTGTAACTTATGAAGCAGCAACGGAATGGCATATTTTCATGCCGAGTTGTATTCGTAAAATCCTGGATAACGTACCATTGGATGCAGTCCATGTCAAATCAAAGATACCAGTTACTCTAAAGGAAAAAGGTGATAAGATCAACCTGATAGACATATTGGAGCAATATCCCAAGTTAAGTCAGGTAGCCTTCTTTGTCACCTTGGAATTGGTCAATTTGAACTTGGGCAACAAGTTTCCTTATGAAGACTTCTTCCCATTCATCGATGACCTCCAGGGATTGGAAGAAGCTATGATGAAGGGAGCCAAGCAGCCAACATTAGAGCGCTATTCCGAACTTCTGCTGATGGATATGCGAACCTTGTATAGTTCCATCGAAAAGATGGTGCCTACATTAAAGGGCAAAGATTCTTCAACCCTGACAGATGCACAATATGACTATGCAATGCATAGTGGTACGATGCTGAATGCGATGCAGAAGATACTCCTTCGTTTCCATCATATCCCATCCGAAGATTTAGCCAAGATGGTTCTAGCCAACAAAAAGAAGAGCGGTCTTCTTCACTTCGAGGAATTAGAGAAGATGGCGCAGGAAATAGCAGAAGAACTATTGATGGACCTGATGAAATTTACGATGGGGGTATAAATCAGTTTAATGCTGGCATTCTTCGTCACCAAGCATCTTGGCAATATATTTAAAAGTGGAGAATTGAATCAAAATTCAGTTAGTTCCATTTTGGAACATACTGCTTCTGATGGCAATGTATATAGGACACCGCTGGCTTATCATAGATGATAGCCTCTATCATTGTGGCCATTCCTTAAATGCCAATGGCGGTCATAAGATTTCCGCCATAACCCTGATGGGCACCTCTCCTGAGGTAATCCTATCAAAAGTAGAATAAAAACAATATTCCTCATTCGAGTGACGACCAATGCAGAGCGATACTGCAATGAGGAACAAAATTACGGCGGTTTTCCCCGCTTATCATAAACAAAAGAAAAATAAGCGTTTTACGATTGTCGCTTAACAATCAAAACAATCGTACTGCTTCTACATTTATAATACTCTATCAAATTATGATCAATTTAAGAATCACTGGTCTCTACAACAGAGGTCAGCAGGATGAGTACGTCGAATTGGAAGCAGCGGCACGTTGCGACCTCGAAGGACTCCTCAAGCACATGCAGGAAAAGGGCGAGATAGGAACCGCCAAGCCTTCAAAGAAGGCAAAGAAAAGCAAGAATAGTAAGTAATGTACCGCTCACCTCCCTGCACCGAAGGTGTGGGGAGGTACTTATGGGTTTCTTTAGTAATCATAAGTAACGGTTACTGGTAACGCTTTTAGAACTGTATATGCTGCATGGCATATGTGTATTATGAATGCTTAAAGGTTTAACATGTTATTATGTCATATAATAGATATTTTACGAATGAACAATTCGATATTCCTGGAGAAAAATGTGTGTTTATCAGTCATCAAAAGAAGGATAAAGAGGTAGCTAAGGCTATAGCTGATTACATTCTTAAAGCTGGTATTAATATTTATTTTGATGAATATGATACAAGTATAGACATCAATGATCCAAAATCTGTGGTTGCTTCCATAAAACTGGGTATTCGACGTAGTAGTCATATGCTATGCTTGTTATCGCGTAACGCAATGGAATCGAAATGGATGCCATGGGAAATAGGTTATGGTTATGATAAAACCGTCTTGGTTGGATTAACTGTAAAAGAAATTGCTAAATCTACTTTGCCAGAATATTTGCAAATTATTCCTGTTTTTCGTGGTACGAAATCATTGAATAAATTCTTGGAGATAGTCTGTAATAAGACTTCTTGGCAAATGCTAAACGAAGGAAGATATGTTGCTGAAACGACAGAGAATCATCCTTTGGATAAATATTTGGATTGGCATTTATAAAATGTAAAACAATTAATTATAACTTTTTTATTATGCAGACGCCATTAGCAATACATGCTCTTTTTCATTCTCAGAATCCTGAAGGGCTCCAAATTTTTTCCAAACTTTATAGTCTTTTGTGTAGAGATGTGAATAATCCTTTTTCGGATGGGCTTGACATTCCACTATATTTCTCTACGGGGGATGATAGTTCTCAACTAAAGTTAGTAGATACTCCAAGTAGGAAGAAGGTGATATTGGTATTTATAGATATCTATATGTATTGTTCTGAGAATTGGAAGAAATACATAGCTGACTTAGTTGATAAATATGACGCAGATGATAATACAATTATAGTAGGAGTTAAGTTGTATAAGCATGCTTTCTCCTTCAATAAAAAGTTGGGTGAAATACAATCTATAGTTGTTGATTCCGATCCTAATAAATCAAGTATTTCTTTGTTTGCCGATGATAATTGGGAAATATTCCAAACCCGACTTTTTGATACTTTGATCAGATTTATTGCCGATAATGAAGATAAAAAGCAGTTAGCTGTATTTATAAGTCATTCAAAGAAAGACAAGGGTAATTTGGGTGAAGAAATGGCTAAGGATGTTCGTAATTTTCTTAGTTCTGATACTAAGTTGAATTCATTTTTTGATGTTCATGATATTCTTGATGGATACAAGTTTGAGAGTCAGATAGTTGAGCATATCAAGAACTCTGTATTGTTGATTCTCTTTACTGATACATATTCTATGCGTGAATGGTGTAGAATAGAAGCCTTAACAGCAAAAAAGAACGAAATACCAATTGTTGCCGTATATATGTTAAGGGAAAGGGTGGATAGAACATTTCCTTATATCGGTAATGTACCTAGTATTGTCTTTGATGGAGATTGGAGAAAAATCATCAATTTGTTGTTACGCACCTCGTTAGATCAAAGTTATGAAAAGGAATTATTGAATTCTATTGATAATGATAAATCCTTAGAGATTCTCCCATATTCTCCAGAGGCATATAATTTGTCACATATCAAGAGTAGTACATGTAAAATTCTATATCCAGAACCTCCTTTAGGTAACGAAGAAATAGAGGTCCTACAAGATATTTGTAAGAACATGGGTAGAGATATTTCATTTACGACCCCAATGTCATATCAAACTAGAGACATCAATTTTGATGGAAAAAGAATAGCTATATCAATTTCTGAAAGTTATGATTTACCGGCATTTGGCATAGGAGATGAAATGTTCAAGGATTTGACAATAGAACTTACTCGACATATACTTAAATCAGGTGGTCATCTTGTTTATGGTGGTGATCTTAGAAAAAATGGTTACACAGAGTTGTTTAAGGACCTTTCCAATCAATATGGACAAAGAGAAAAGGCTGAAGCTGATGTTGTCTATATAGATAATTATCTGTCATGGCCTATCTTTAATAATGTCACTCTTGACCAAAAAGCTGATTATATGTGTTCAAGAATCAAACTTATAAATGGAGAGATAGGCGAGTTCGTTGAACCTGATGAAAAGGACTTATTCATACCACCATCATCTTTAGAGAATAGGCTCAAATGGGCAAGTTCTTTAAATAAGATGCGTATGCAAATGCAACAAGATTCTTTGGCAAGGATTGTCGTGGGTGGTAAGGTTACAGGATTTTTGGGATATATGGCAGGTATTGCAGAAGAGTTTATGGTATCTGTTGATAAGAAACAGCCGGTATTCTTAATAGGTGGATTTGGTGGAGCCGCTCATGTGATAGCTGATATACTTGAAGGTAAAGCTACTTCAGAAACTCTTAAATCTCTGGCACAAAGTGATACAAAATATTTGGAGCTCTATCAATGGTGTGAGAATAACGCCCATCATATAGATTATGAGCATTTCGACAAATATAATTGGAAAGATTTGAATAATGGACTCTCTGAAGAACAAAACAGAATCTTATTTCATTCTGTAGATATTGTCGAGATAGTATCTTTAGTTTTACTTGGTTTGTCTAATATAGTCTCATCGTTTAATCATGAGTAATGTTTTCATTTGCCATCATAGCAAGGATGTCCCTAAACTTAGGGATTTGCTTGATAAATTAAAGGCTAAAGGATATACTGTAAAAAGTAGTTCCTTACAGGAAGATAGGGACAATAAGGTTGTTCACAAAGGAAAGCATGTTGCTGATGCAACAGTTGCAAGATACATACGTAGTGCTATTCGATGGGCAGGTACTTTTATCGTATTGATTGGTGAGCATACTCATGAGCGTCCTTGGGTTAATTACGAGATAAGAAATGCTCATTTTCAAGGCAAGAAGATAATAGGTGTTTATGTGCATGGGTGTGCACAGAATGCAGAACTCCCTGAGGCCTATAAGCGCTATGGAACTTCACCAATAGGTTGGAATTCTATAGATAAACTGGGAGGAATGATAGAAGGAAAAGTTGAACCAGCAGAACTGCCTGATGGAACACCATTCTTAGGTAAAATTCATTCAATGATTTATATAGAATGTAATAAATGATGAAATGCTTTAGATACAAACTTGACCATGATTATGGTTTCGCACCAAATCCTTTTTGGGGCATAATGACACTTGCCACATGTAAGGCCCAACTACGGCATAATAAACATTTAGAATTAGGTGATTGGATTGCTGGATTTGGAAGTGTTGGTATGAATAACTTGAATTGCCTTATATATGCAATGAAAGTAGAACAAATCCTTACTTTTGATGAATATTGGGACAATCCCAAATATGATTGTAAACGACCAGTTCTTACAGGAACTTTGTGCCAAATGTATGGTGATAATGTTTATCATACCGTTGATGGCAAAGTAATTCAAGAACATTGTGCTCATAGCTTAGATTCAGGTGTTCCCAATATGGGGCATTATGATACTGATGTTTCTGGCGAAAATGTTTTGTTGTCTAAGCATTTCTATTATTTTGGGGATCATGCACCAATGATTCCTAAAGATTTAGACTTTATCCTTCCTTGGAGGAATGTCCAATTTCACGACTTGGATGATGAACAAATTGAAAAATTTGTTTCTTGGCTTGAATCAAACTATACAGTAGGCATTCATGGAGACCCATGTAATTGGAAAGAATTTAAACTTCCCAAGTTAGACATTTATGATGATGGAATCGAATAAGCCAATCATCCCCAACGACGAAGTCTTTTGCTATTACTTCTATTTCATTCAGGAACGGATGAATATGTTCTGGCGAAGATGTGAAGGTAAGCGTGTCCTTACCAAAGACCCAATACTTCGGGAATACAAGTTTACCAATGTATATCGGGCTTGTGATAGGGTGAGTCAATATCTTCTTCACCATGTCATATATAATAAGGTGGAAAGATATACCCCGGAAGATATGCTTCTTCGCATATTGGTCTTCAAGATCTTCAACAAGATTGAGACCTGGGAGTATCTTGAACAAACTTATGGTGAGATTACCATCCAGCACTTTGATGTCAAGAAGATAAGTGCTTTGTTGAGTGAAAGGCAGAGATATGCACCGATATTCAATAATGCCTATATGATGACAGGCTCCCATAAGCGTTATGACTATCTGCCAACGAAGCATGAAAAATGGCTGATGATGGTGAAGGAAGAGGTTATAGGAGAAGGCATCATAGATAAAGTACTGAAAGCACATTCTCTTGAAGAGATTTATCAGTTACTGAGGGGATGTTCTTTCTTGGGAGGCTTCCTGGCTTATCAATATACGATAGACTTTAACTATTCACCATATATCAATTTTGATGAAAATACTTTTGTTGTGGCAGGAATTGGAGCCATTCGTGGTATCGACAAGTGCTTTATATCCCATGGTCATAGTTACGAAGATGCCATTAGATATACAAAAGAGCATTTTACGGAATTACAAAAGAAATATGGTTATATAGAGTTCAGACCTTTGAATGGTCATGAACCGACACTCTTGGATTTACAGAATTGCTTTTGTGAAACAGATAAGTTCTTAAGGGCTAAGATGCCAGACCTCTTAGTAGGCAATAAGAGAATTAAGCAGAAATACAAATCACAAGGCGATTCTATTTATTATATGTTTCCACCTAAATGGCATGTGAATTCATTTCACGAACATTTAATGGTGAGTGAACCCACATTATTCTAAAATATCAACTATGTTGAGTGAAATATCTATTGAGATTTTACAAAGATGCCCTAATCGTTGCATCTATTGTTCATCTCATTCTAATCCACAGGCTACACATCTCATTCCTTTCGAAATCATTAAGAACATAATAGATGATGCCAAATGTTTGGGCTGTAAGACTATTTGTCTTTCTGGGGGAGAACCATTCCTTCATCCGCAAATATTAGATATCATCAGTTATATAGCCAAAAAGCGGTTAACTTGCTATGTTTATACCAGCGGTATATATATGAAAGATGATGTTTACTCATCATTACCCAACGAGTATATTGAAGCTATAAGAGGTATGGTAGATAAGGTTATCTTCAATGTGGAAGCAGATTCTTCAGCTCTGTATGACCAGATCATGGGAACGGATGTTGGTGGATTTGATATGATGAAGAAATCTATTAGTGATTGTGTGTCGAGTGGCTTGGTAGTAGAAACACATGTTGTTCCGATGCAAGTCAACTTTAAGCATCTGAAGTCTACATTCGAGATGTGTTATCAGTTGGGAGTATCTAAGGTTAGCATTTTGCGTTTGGTATTGCAAGGAAGAGCTTTGGAAAATTTGTCACTAGTAAAATTGACTGCTGAAGACAGTCGGGAAGTAACAAAACTGATTAAGGCATTGAACGAATCATATAAAGGAAAAGTAAGAATTGGTTTACCTTATTCTGACAGTAACTGTCGTATCTATTGCAAGGCAGCATCCGATAAGATAAATGTTCGGTATGACGGTAATGTATATCCTTGTGAGGTATTTAAGGATGATCTTTTGAATGCCAAACTCGGTTGTGAACCAGATAATGTTTTGAAAGATCGTTTCTACGATATATATCAAGAATCTCCTTATTTGAATGTGGTGCGAAGAAGAATCGAAGCATTTAAAAAGGAAGATGGCGATGAAACTTGTTATGGACAATTTAAAATGAAGTGATTATGCAAAGTGATGATAAAAGATATTTAGGGCAAGTGTTAGCTACACTTAGGTCTTATCGTACAAGTACGAATATGCCACTATGTGCTAATCCTATTGACGATGAAGTTTTCGAGTCGTTAGTAGAAATCGAAAGTAAACTAACGGAAGATACATTTGATATTTTTCGATTTAAGAAGCCTTTACTTATATTGTGGAAGAAACTTATAGAAAAGTCTATTGTTTGCTTGCGTTATTTTGATACCCGGGAGCCTTTTGGAAAACCTGATGTTAAAAAAGCTCCTTATGCATATGGCGTTCAGAATCTTTATGAGTATTTTGAAAAATATAATGACTTCGAAAATTTGTTATATGGGGGAAGTGAGTATTATAGAGACCACGTAATACATGTGATTCGTGTATGGATAATAGGTACAGATATTCTTCTTCGGGACAAAGCGAAGTTTATTCATAGAATAGAGATTGTTAAAGGCTTTGCTTTTTCTGATTTTGAGAAACTTTCTGTTTGGTCAATTATAGCAATGACCCACGATTTAGGCTATCCTCTAGAAAAGTCTATGAAAATAATGGATAAGACAAAAGATATGATGAAGTGTTTTATTCAGAATCCTGTTTTGTCTATGGATTTTTCTTTTAGTGGGGTTCAAAACTTGATGAATGATTTTGTTATTCGTTTTATGAGCTCTAAAATGTGGAGAGTAAAAGATTGTAGTACAATCGCTATAGAGTCTGATTCTGGTGCTGAAGAAAAAGATAAAGAATATTTTGTTGCTCGATTACAGCCAAAGTTCTATTTTAAATTCCAGAAATCCTTGGAGCAGAATAATCATGGAATATTAAGTTCTTTGTTAATTTACAAGATGTTGCTATATTTCTTGGAGTCTGATTATAGCACAAATGAAGATTATGTTTTTGATGAGGAAGATACCCGCCAATTCTATATGCGTCGTGAGATATTAAGATCAATATCTTCTCATACATGTCAGGATATATATCAATTACATCTGTATAGTTTCTCGTTGCTTCTGATTATAGCTGACGATGCTCAAGAATGGGGAAGAAAACAAATATCAGAGTTATATGTTCAGAAAGATACGGGTTATGAGTTTAAGGGAATAGACATAGTGGATGCAGAGTCTAGTGAAGGCAATACCTGTATTATGACTGAACAGTATACAATCAGTAACAGTAAACAGTTTAAACATATATTGGAGCAATTTCGCCGAATATCTCTAGGTTATAATGCTTGGTTTAGGGATGGACAAGATACTGATAAGCGAGATTTTAATTTTGTAAAAATAACGAAGGTTGTTGTTAAAATGGGAGGCTCTGATAAAGATGTGGAGCTTTCTTTACATATTAATAAACGCGAGGCTTCATATTTTGATATAAAATTCGATACGGCTCGTTGTAAAGAATGTGGATTGGAGGAAATTGTTTTGCATTTGTTTGGAGAACCAAGAGATGCAAATGATGCAAAAGATGTAAAGGAAACAAAAAATGCAAAGAACGGCTCGTATATTTATCATGTTGTCGATGTGGAGCAATATGTAGAAGAATGCAAAGAGAAGAAAGATAATTAGTCTTGCCTATGGATTCAAATAAGCGAGCATGCCTTGCCTTAATAATAGGCAGGGCGGTAAATCAGAACTATCAATCTGTTTATGATTTTGGAGCTGGTAAGCTTTGTATGTTTACAGGTTCTGGTAGCGTTGATAATATCCATGTGTTGGATTTCCAACGTAACTGCATAATTACAGGCTCTCTGTCAAACTTGTATGATATGGGTACAAATTCATTTACCACAGTTAATATGAACGGAAGTTCATTCAGTGGTTTTGATTATGGTACAACCTCTTACTTTTCTGGTAATGTCAATGGTAATGTCGTAATGATATATGATGGTAAAAATTCATCTTATAATACGTATTCATTAGTATAGATTATGAAGAAAATTATATTGGGGGGTATCCTACCATCATTACTTTTGGGCGTCTGTATCGGACTTTGTGTTCCATATAGTTTGGTATCAAGTATTTGTTCAGAGCCATTGCTGCAAGTTTGTCAACATAGCTTTTGGGACTGGTTCTTACGGATATTGCAAGTGGTAGGTTCTATAGCTGTTGTCATTCTTGCATTGTTTAAGGAGGATTGGATGGCTTATTGGTATACGCCATCTTTGAAACTCGAAACATCATATGAAGATTTGACAGAAAATCTAGTGAACGATGGAAACTCGGATATTGTTGATTCCTATCGAGTCAAGTTAAGACTGACAAATGAAGGAAAGTCTACAGCCAACAATTTACGAGTTTATGTAGATAGAATCGTTTTCAGAGAGTCTTCTGAGAGTTTGACATCAGAAGATATACTGAAGGAACCTTTCGCTATATTGTTAGACAAGGGTAATGATTCTGTTTGTTTACCCAAATATGGTGAGTTGTCAACAGAATGGTTGTCAATGATGAAGGCTACGCCAAAATCACCTGTTGATGATACAGAACTTCCCCCAATGTTAGTAATGTTTATTGGTAGAAGTTTTTGGGTGAATGAAGAATATCTGTCAGGCTTATTGGATGTAACTTTTAAAGTGGTATGTGATGGAATTAAGCCACAAACAAAAATATTGCGTGTTCAATGGAATGGAAAGTGGCGCCCAAGAAAAAGTGATTTGCTAGGTGTTTTAGGGTATGAATGGATTGAAAATAAATGATCCAAGTTCCTTATGATAAATGAAGATAGTTCATTTTTTGATGATGACAAAGAGTTACTTTGTATTTAGCTATGAAT
>UMHE01060783.1_pt1 | contig 10195 bp, 8 predicted proteins | sample 1965451 | NCBI WGS metagenome assembly UMHE01 (sample SAMEA4836090, study PRJEB28245) | human gut metagenome | biome: gut microbiome; material: fecal sample | place: Denmark | collected 2008 | reverse complement strand
GCTGCTGAAGGCGGCTTTGACCAACGAGATCAATAGCCGCGAGGTCTATATAAAGGGTATCGACTACAGCTACTACTACGAGGGGTATACCACATTCAAGACGGAAGATCTGAGCAAGAAATGAGGTGCAGATATGCCGGATACGAAGCAGACGAATCGCATCCATCTCTCGCAAATGCTGTAGAAATACGTATCGCCGGTATACATTGGTAAGTTCGCACCACAATTCATTGACATATTTGCCAATAAATTGTATTATATTGACAGAACAAGGGCTGTTCTTCGGCCCCCCTAGAGTCAGCCCTGTAATATTACAGGGCTGGTTTTTTCTTTTTGGAGGAAATGAAATGGACTATTACGCCCACATTGCAGAGGACGGGCGCCGTCAGACAGTGGCAGAGCATTGCCGAAAGGCTGCCAGCTATGCTGCAGAGTGCTTATCCGGCGTTGGGTTATCAAATACAGCCTATTTAGCGGGATTGATGCACGATACAGGCAAATTAACGCAAGAATATCAAATCTATTTGGAACGCGCCACACGCGGCGAAGCAGTACGGCGCGGCTCCGTGGTTCATACCTTTGCAGGAGTTCGATTTCTACTGGAACATTATCATGGATTAAAACATGAGTCTTTTAATGACATCACATGTGAACTGCTGGCTTTTGCCGTTGGTGCACACCATGGGCTGTTTGACTGCATTGATGAAAAACATGCCTCAGGATTTCTGCACAGGCTTCAATCCCATGATAGCGAATATCAGGAAGCTATAAAAAATGCGGAAATGCTCCTTATCACGCGTGATGAAACAAATCAATTGTTTCAAGCCTCTTGCGAAGAGATGTCTATTATTTTTGAAAAAATCCAGAAGATACTGGATTTCGAATCTTCTCAGGAGAATGATCTATACTTCTATGTCGGTCTGATGGCAAGACTTCTGCTGTCGGCGGTAATCCAAGGTGACCGGCGGGATACCACAGAATTTGTAACAGGAACTTCGTGTTTACCCCATACAAAAGACTTGCGTGATATGTGGAATGCCTATCTACAACACATGGAACAAAAACTTTCGGAATTCTCTTCCCGAACAGACATACAGAAAGCAAGACGGGAAATTTCAGATCAGTGCCGACGGTTTGCAAATCAGCCCAGCGGTGTTTACCATCTGAATGTACCTACGGGAGCAGGGAAAACGCTGAGTTCTTTGCGTTATGCTTTAGCGCATGCTGCCAAATGGAATAAATCCAGAATTATTTTTACCGCGCCGCTGCTAACAATTTTAGATCAAAACGCAAAAGTGATTCGGAACTTTGTCGGAGATAACAGCATCATTCTGGAGCACCATTCCAACCTTATTCGCACACAAGAAATAGCGGAACAATTGGATACGCAGGAACTGTTGTTGGAGGATTGGAGTGCGCCGATCATTATTACCACACTTGCACAACTGCTGAATACATTCCTGGACGGGAATACTTCCTCGATCCGCCGTTTTCAGGCCCTTGCCGATAGTGTCATTGTCATGGACGAGGTCCAAACGGTGCCTACCAAAATGCTAACGCTATTTAACCTAACGATCAACTTCTTATCAGAAGTCTGCGGCGCGACTGTCATTTTGTGCTCCGCAACCCAACCGTGCTTCGAAAGGGCTGCGCATCCTTTGTTTACTCAGCGTATCGATATGGTGCCATATACTCCGAAGTTATGGAACACCTTCCGCAGAACACAAATTAAGCCTGTTGAAATGATGCGTCTGGATGCCATCCCTGCATTTGCTCAGCGGGTTTTGGAACAGGCAAACAGCCTGCTGATTGTTTGCAATAAGAAAAGCGAAGCTACATATCTCTATGAAGCGCTGTCAGGCGGTACGGCCCATTGTTTCCATCTATCCGCCGCAATGTGCATGGCACATCGAAGGATTGTTCTGAACGATCTGCAAGCAGTTTTGGATGATTTGAAGTCCACACCGCAAACATCGGGCAAGAAAGTGATCTGCGTATCCACGCAGGTCATTGAAGCTGGCATCGATATTTCCTTCGAGCGGGTCATCCGCCTTTCCGCAGGAATGGACAGTGTCATCCAGTCTGCAGGTCGCTGTAACCGCAATGGCGAATCGGACACTCCCGCGCCGGTTTATCTGGTGCCGTGTCAGAATGAAAATCTGACTAAACTATCCGAAATTCAGCGGGGAAAAGATGCTACCGAAAGTTTGCTGGCACAATACTGCCGTTGCCCACAGCAATTTCAAAATGACCTTTCTTCCGATGAAGCCATCAATGATTATTACCGCAGGCTTTACAAGGAAATGCCGGAAGGGTTCCAGGACTATAACATAAAGGGAAAACCATATTCCATTTTTTCTTTGCTATCAGCCAACAGCTGTTTTGCAGATGACCGAGTTGAAGCGCATGGAAACTATTTTTTAAACCAGGCATTTCGCTTAGCGGGCAACCTGTTTCAAGTGTACGACGATGCAAGTCTTGATGTTATCGTTCCCTACAAAGAAGGACGAATGATCATCGCAGATCTTGGATCTGAACGGGCTGCTTTGGATTTGGAATACAGAAAAGAGTGTATCGCACGCGCCAAACCATACACGATTTCTTTGTATGAATATCAACGAAAGCAATTAGAGCAAAATCACGGATTATTACCAGTTAGTGGCGAAAATGATAGAATATGGATGCTATCAGATAACTTTTATGACAAAGAACTTGGTTTTTCCCTCGAAGGGATAGAAATACAGTTTTTGGAGGTGTAATTGTGAGAAATACGCAATATCCAAACCTTGTGGAATTTCAGGTAACAGGGGATTATGCTCTGTTCTCTGATCCAATTCTTCGCCTTGGCGGAGAAAAATGCACCTATCAAGTGCCAACCTATGAAGCCTTGAAAGGAATTTTGTCCTCAGTGTATTGGAAACCCACGTTGATCTGGTATATTGACGCTGTTCGCGTGATGAACCCTATCCAAACGGAAGTGAAAGGCATGCGGCCTATCAAGTACCACGGCGGCAACGATTTGGCTTACTATACTTATCTGAAAAACTGTTGTTACAAAGTACGAGCTCACTTTGAATGGAACGAAAATCGCGCAGAGTTGGCAGGAGACCGCAATGAAAATAAGCACCATGAGATTGCAAAACGGATGATCCGAAAGGGCGGAAGACGGGATATTTTTCTGGGAACGCGGGAGTGCCAGGGATACGTGGAACCTTGCGTATTCGACGAAGGAAGCAGTCCCTATGATGAGATCCAGGAACTAAGTTTCGGTTTGATGTATCATGGAATCACTTATGCCGATGAAGCATATTCCGCAGATACGGCAGGGCACATGACGGCGAATTTTTGGAATGCGGTGATGCGGAAGGGAATTATTACCTTCCCAAAGCCGAAAGAATGTCCGTTGCATAAAACGTTAGGTGAAATGCCGGTCAAGCCCTTTGGCGCATCTCTGCAAAACTTTTCGGGACTAAGGGAATTTGGGGAGGTGGACTGAATGGGACTGCTGCAAAAAGCATGTGAAACCTATGACTGCCATATTCGCCTTGTAGGTCTACCACAAGCAGGAGAAAAGAAGGAAACGCTGGCCCCTGTTTCCCATATTTTAACCTCTGCACAGATCGAGATTACGCTAAACCAGGATGGGAAATTTCGAAGTGCTAAGGCAATAGACAAAAAAGAACCTAAAATTGTAATTCCAGTCACAGAGGAATCCGGCGGGCGCAGCGGGACAAACCCAAGACCGCATCCCCTTTGCGATCAACTAAAGTATCTGGCAGGGTACGACTCCAAGAAATATGAAGGATATGTGACGCAGCTGACACAATGGGCAGAATCTTCTTGCGGACACCCTAAACTCCGGCCGATTCTAAATTATGTAAAAAGCGGCACGATTCTTGCCGACCTTGCACAAAGCGATGTTATACAGCTTGATGAAAAGGGACATCCCAAGGAAGAAGATGCCATGGTGTGTTGGCGCGTGGTCGGGTTGGACAGTAACGAATCTGACGCATGCTGGCAAGACCAAAGCCTTTTTCGCGCATTTATAGATTACTACCGCGCCAAAATGGAAGGGCAGGGTAAAGAACTATGTATGGTTAGCGGAACACTGTCACGACCCGCTATTCAGCATCCCAAAGGGATTGCTCCGGCATGCGGCGGTAATGCCAAATTGATTTCCTCGAACGATGAAAACGGTTTTACTTACCGTGGGCGATTTGTGGAGGATTGGCAGGCTGCGACTATCGGTTACGAGGCATCCCAGGAGGCACACAACGCGCTGCGCTGGTTGATTGCGAATCAGGGAACTTTGATCGGCGGTAGAGTATTTTTGTGCTGGAATCCGCAGGGGAGAAAAATCTGCAGCGCAACGGGCCCATTTCGAGTAAATAAAACACCGATCACCGAACCGACCGAATACCGGGAGGACTTGCACAAAACGCTGATGGGATACCGCAATTTACTACCGGATTCTGCCGGAGTTGTGATCGCAGCTTTCGATGCTGCCACCACTGGGCGCTTATCCATGACATATTACAATGAACTGATGGGATCGGCTTTTCTGCAAAGGCTCCATGATTGGGACGCGATCTGCTGCTGGCCCAACTGGCAGGGTGCCATCTGGGCACCGTCCTTATACCAGATCGTGAATGACGCCTTTGGGACCTGCCAGAACGGCCAGCTGAAAACGGACAATCGGGTGTTAAAGCAGCAAATCCAACGGTTGCTGTCCTGCCGTGTAGACCGCGCCAGATTCCCTTCCGACATCAAAGATATGCTGGTTTGGCGGGCTTCAAATCCACAGTCTTTTGAAAAGGATATCTGGCGAGGCGTGTTGTTTACAGCGTGTGCTGTTTTGAAAAAATATGATTTTGATCGAAATGGGGAGGAATGGAGTATGGCACTGGATTCCAGCAAACAAGATCGCAGCTATCAGTTTGGCCGTTTGTTGGCCGTGATGGAAAAAGTGGAGCGGGATACTTACACTGACAACGAAAATCGGGAACCGAATGCAATCCGGCAGATGTCCGTTTTCTGCCGCCGTCCCATGTATGTGGCGGCCAATCTGGAAAAGCAGCTTGAGCAGGCTTATTTACCGAGGCTCCGCCCGGGAAGCCGCGTATTTTACAAGAATATGATCGGCCAAATCATGGAAGAAATCGATAAATTCCCAGAAAACCAGAGAAATCGGCCGTTGGAGCCCAGCTATCTGATGGGATACTATCTCCAGCGCAGCGCACTGTATCAGAAAAAAGAGAATGAACAGAACGAGGAGGACAGCAAGCAATGAGTACATTACAGAACAAGATCGATTTTGTAGCATTGATCTCGGTCAACATGGCAAATGCCAACGGCGATCCCTTAAACGGCAACCGGCCCCGCACGGATTATAACAATTTTGGTGAGATTTCCGATGTGTGCATCAAGCGGAAGATTCGCAACCGGATGCAGGATCAGGGTTATTCAATCTTTGTGCAATCTGAGGACCGGTGTGATGATGGCTTTGGCAGCCTGAGCGAACGTGCTTCCACAACCCTGAAAGGCATTAAAAATCGTGAGGAGTATACCAAAAAAGCCTGCGAAACTTGGCTGGATGTACGCACATTCGGACAGGTGTTCGCTTTTAAGGGCAAAGACAGTGTATCTGCGGGTGTGCGTGGCCCTGTTTCCATTCATCAGGCGGTCAGTATTTCACCCGTGGATGTGCAGACACTTCAGATTACAAAAAGTGTCAACGGTGAACCCGGTGAAAAACGTTCTTCGGATACCATGGGCAATAAGCATTTTGTACAGTTCGGCCTTTATCTGCTCAAAGGCTCCATCAATGTGCAGTTGGCAGAAAAAACAGGCTTCACAGAAGAGGACGCACAAGTGGTGAAGGAGTGTCTACGGACGCTGTTTGTCAATGATGCCTCCGCCGCCCGTCCAGATGGTTCTATGGAGGTGGTCAAGCTTTTCTGGTGGCAGCATAACTGCAAGGACGGGCAGTATTCTTCCGCCAAAGTACACCGTTCTGTAAAAGTCACTCTGAAAGATTCAGACCATATTCCTTCCTCTGTGGATGACTATGCCATCACTGTAGAAGCTCTGCCTGGATTGGAACCGGAAGTGATTGATGGACTTTAATGACGAGGACTTCCTCCAGCTCTCCGGCTTGCAGCATTTTAAGTTCTGCCGCCGCCAGTGGGCGCTCATTCACATCGAGAACCAGTGGGCGGAGAATTACCGCACGACGGACGGCGCGATCCTGCATGAAAACGCGCACAACGGCGCATTTTCCGAAAGCAGGGGAGATCTCCTCGTCACGCGCGATATGCGCATTTTCTCGCGCTCGCTCGGCGTTTCCGGCGCGTGCGACGTGCTGGAATTTCACCGCGGCGAAACCGGCATCCCGCTCAAGGGGCGTGAGGGGCTGTGGCAGCCATACCCCGTGGAGTACAAGCGGGGACGACCGAAGGAGAACACGGCAGATGCCATCCAACTCTGTGGACAGGCTATGTGTCTGGAGGAAATGCTCTGCTGCGAGATTCCGCGTGGCGCGCTGTATTACGGTGAGCCGCGGCGCCGCACCGAGGTAGACTTTACGCCGGAGCTGCGGCGGGAGGTAACGGCTCTTCTGTCGGAGATGCACGATCTTTACCGGCGCGGCCACACGCCGAAGGTAAAGCCGACAAAGGCCTGCAGCGCCTGCTCGCTCAAATCGCTGTGCCTGCCGAAGCTGATGCGCGGAAAATCCGTTTCCTCGTATCTGCGCGGCGCTATGGAGGGAGCGCCATGAGACAGCTATTGAATACGCTTTTTGTCACCTCGGAGGACATCTACCTCTCATTGGACGGCGAAAATATTGTGGCGAACCGCGGCGGGGAAGCGGTCGCGCGCTATCCGCTGCACACGCTGCAAAGCATCGTCACCTTCTCCTACGCAGGGGCTTCGCCTGCATTGATGGGAAAATGCGCGCAGCGGGAGATTGGGCTTGCGTTCTGCTCGCCACGGGGAAAATTCCTTGCGCGCGTTTCCGGGCAGATGCAGGGAAATGTTCTTCTGCGGCGGATGCAGTACCGCGTGGCAGATGACCCATCGCAAAGCTGCCGAATCGCCCGGAATATGGTTTTCGGCAAGGTCTTCAATGCCCGCTGGAGCGTGGAGCGCACACGCCGCGACCATGTCCAGCGCATTGACGATGTGCGCTTTTCCTCTGTATCCGCGCAGCTTCAGGGGCTTTTGCCGCAAATTGCGGAGGAAACATCGCCGGACAGTCTGCGTGGACTGGAAGGCATCGGTGCAGCGGCATATTTCAGCGTGCTGGACGACATGATCTTACAGGGCAAGGAAACCTTTTTCTTTCACGAGCGCAGCCGCCGTCCGCCGCTCGATGCGTTCAATGCAATGCTGTCTTTTGCCTATAGCCTGCTTGCACACGACTGCGCATCGGCGCTCGAAAGCGTGGGGCTGGACGCGTATGTTGGCTGTCTCCACCGCGACCGCCCTGGGCGGGAGTCTCTGGCGCTCGATCTGATGGAGGAGTTGCGTCCCTGCTTTGCAGACCGCTTTGTGCTCACGCTCATCAACAACCGTATCATGAAGCCCGCCGATTTTGAGTTTCGGGAAAGCGGCGCGGTGCTGCTGACGGACGCAGGGCGCAGAACGTTTCTGCAAAAGTGGCAGGAGCGGAAAAAGGAGACCATCACCCACCCGTTTCTGGATGAAAAGATGCCGTGGGGACTCGTCCCTTATGTGCAAAGCCTGCTGCTGGCGCGTTACCTGCGCGGTGATCTCGAAGATTACCCGCCGTTTTTGTGGAAGTGAGGGGCGTATGCTGGTACTCATCACCTATGATGTCAATACAGAAGATGCCGCTGGGCGCAGGCGTCTGCGGCAGATCGCCAAGCAGTGTGTCAACTACGGTCAACGGGTGCAGAATTCCGTGTTTGAGTGTCTGTTGGACACGGCTCAGTGCCGCAGTTTGCAAAATAAGCTCTGCAAGCTCATGGATCCGGAGCGGGATAGTCTGCGGTTTTACTACTTGGGAAAAAAGTACGAAAGCAAAATCGAGCACTTTGGCTGCAAGCAGACCTACCTTCCGGAAGAACCGATGATCTTATAGTGCGAAGCAAAAGCTCGCAGAAATTTCCGCAGCGGTTCGCACCGCAAATAGAGAAGTTTTTGCCGATCTGCAAGCGGCAAAACGCTTTGAAAGGCAGCGTTTTGCGCAAAAGTATCTGGAATCCATGCCTTTTTTGCAAAAATGTGCAAAGAAATTTGTTCACTTTTGCTGTCGCGCCCCTCGCGGGGCGCGTGGATTGAAATTCCTTATAACGCTAATTACTTGAAATTGAGTAGTCGCGCCCCTCGCGGGGCGCGTGGATTGAAATCTATTTGTTTATCAACGCTGACGGCACTACTACTCCGTCGCGCCCCTCGCGGGGCGCGTGGATTGAAATCCAATGATTCTTACTCCCCATGGTCAGAGTTTGGGTCGCGCCCCTCGCGGGGCGCGTGGATTGAAATTTGTTGTCCTTGTCTTTATTACTACTGTTACATGTCGCGCCCCTCGCGGGGCGCGTGGATTGAAATTATTGATTATCTGCTCGGGCGGTCGGACTATCCAGTCGCGCCCCTCGCGGGGCGCGTGGATTGAAATTTTATCGTAAGTTCCATCAACACCGTAGCCGACAGTCGCGCCCCTCGCGGGGCGCGTGGATTGAAATTTCGGGGGCGAACGTTGTATAAAAACCGCTATAGTCGCGCCCCTCGCGGGGCGCGTGGATTGAAATCCCTGATATTCACCTTTGCGGAATTCCTTTTCAGTCGCGCCCCTCGCGGGGCGCGTGGATTGAAATGCGAACCTCCCCGAAATATTTCGCGTATTCCCTGTGTCGCGCCCCTCGCGGGGCGCGTGGATTGAAATCAGTCGACCGTGTAGCGCCCACAGTAGCCGCGCTCGGTCGCGCCCCTCGCGGGGCGCGTGGATTGAAATATCTTCGTCTCCCCTGTAGTTTTCAAAATAGGCTTCCGTCGCGCCCCTCGCGGGGCGCGTGGATTGAAATTCCTTGTTCTTAGATTTACTTCCGAATGACCGCGTCGCGCCCCTCGCGGGGCGCGTGGATTGAAATGTTTTGTACTGCTGAGGATTGCGATAGATGCGTTGTCGCGCCCCTCGCGGGGCGCGTGGATTGAAATTGTGCTGAACATTCTGCTGCTCCTTTCCTTTGCCCGTCGCGCCCCTCGCGGGGCGCGTGGATTGAAATAGCGTCCTCGGCGGGGCCGCTTTTTGTTGCGGAGTCGCGCCCCTCGCGGGGCGCGTGGATTGAAATAAAGAATTGCTGCTCCATCCCCGGCAGCGCCCGGAACGTCGCGCCCCTCGCGGGGCGCGTGGATTGAAATACCGAAGCTCAGAAAGCGGCGATTGTTGCCGTCTGTCGCGCCCCTCGCGGGGCGCGTGGATTGAAATCGCGCTGTTTTGATTTAGTTGTAAATCTGTTTTCGTCGCGCCCCTCGCGGGGCGCGTGGATTGAAATACGACGTTCGATGCGTAGTATTTGGCGTTGTTCAGTCGCGCCCCTCGCGGGGCGCGTGGATTGAAATTCTTCATGTTACTGCTCCTCCATCAAAAGGATTTTCGGTCGCGCCCCTCGCGGGGCGCGTGGATTGAAATGCCTTGAGGCCGCCGCTCGCTACCTGGATCTTGGTCGCGCCCCTCGCGGGGCGCGTGGATTGAAATTCCGCCGCTGCCTCGCCGTTCACGCCGCCCACCGCGTCGCGCCCCTCGCGGGGCGCGTGGATTGAAATAAGAGATCCTCCACGCCGTTGATCTCCGGCTCGGTCGCGCCCCTCGCGGGGCGCGTGGATTGAAATAACCTGACGAACAACTACGGATACAGCGAGAAGGTCGCGCCCCTCGCGGGGCGCGTGGATTGAAATAAACGGTAATTCGTCCATCTCTACGGGGGCTGTCAGTCGCGCCCCTCGCGGGGCGCGTGGATTGAAATGCTCGTCGAGCCGTCGCCGCCGCGAATGTCCGGCTGTCGCGCCCCTCGCGGGGCGCGTGGATTGAAATGGCATACGAGCCAGCGGTGCCCCGGCTCGCTCGTCAGTCGCGCCCCTCGCGGGGCGCGTGGATTGAAATTTCCCCCGCTCCACCGCGAGCAGCCGCTCGCTCAGTCGCGCCCCTCGCGGGGCGCGTGGATTGAAATGC
>UMHE01016633.1_pt1 | contig 10204 bp, 8 predicted proteins | sample 1965451 | NCBI WGS metagenome assembly UMHE01 (sample SAMEA4836090, study PRJEB28245) | human gut metagenome | biome: gut microbiome; material: fecal sample | place: Denmark | collected 2008 | reverse complement strand
CAATGGTGACAATGCCTATCTGAGGAATCTTGTCGTAACCGTCAGGACCAGGTGCAAAGCCGAATCCATCGGCACCTATTACGCAGCCTGCATGAAGAGTTACGTTGTCGCCCAACTTGCAGCCATGATAAACAGTCACGTTAGGATAGATGAGTGCGTTCTTTCCTACCTTGACACCTTCGCCAATGTAGGCATGAGGATAAATCTGGCTGCCTTTGCCCACCTCAGCTCCATCGCTGATATAAGCAAAAGCTCCTACGTAAACACCCTCGGCTACCTTAGCCTTAGGAGAAACGAAAGCCAATGGATCTATGCCAGTCTTCTTAGGCTTCATTGATTCATACATCTGCAGAAGTTTTGCCACGCATTCGTAGGCATTCTTTACGCGAATCAATGTTGTGGAAACGGGCTTTTCCAGTTCTACACTCTCGTCTATCAATACGACAGACGACTGAGTGTCGTATACATAATGCGTATATTTGGGATTTGAGAGGAAAGAAATAGCACCTTTCTTACCTTCTTCAATTTTTGCAAAGGTATTGACGATTGCATTCTCGTCACCTTCTATGTGCCCTTGTACAAACTGGGCTATTTGTTTTGCGGTAAACTCCATATTTGTTTGTTTTCAATGATTGTTATTAGCCAGTTAGCTCCTTATTGCTTGCAAATATAGCAAAAAAGATTTATAAACTTGTAATTAAATCGTAATATTTTGCTTTTTGGCTTGCAAACATACACTTTTTAGGCGCAAAGTGCCCTGAAAAGAGGTACTTTGCGCCATAAAAGGTAGTCGTTTTTTTATGAAAGCTTGGCTAATTCTTCTGCCATCTGCTCTTGCAATTCCTTGGCCTTGATGCCAGCAGTCTCGGCAAAGTCCTCACCATTGCTGGCATAGATAATGCCACGTGAAGAGTTGACCAGCAGACCGCAGTCCTTGATGATGCCATACTTGCACACTTCCTGCAGACTGCCTCCCTGTGCACCTACGCCAGGAACAAGGAGGAAGTGGTTAGGAGCGCATTTGCGGATATCGGTGAACATGCTGCCTTGTGTGGCTCCTACGACATACATCATGTTCTCGTCGTTTCCCCATTCCTGACTCTTTGTCAACACTTTCTCGAAAAGACGCTGACCGTCCTTGTCTTCTGTGAGCTGGAAGTCGTGGCTGCCCTTGTTGCTTGTCAACGCCAGCAGGATGACCCATTTTCCCTCATATTCCAAGAATGGTTTCACTGAGTCTTCGCCCATATAGGGAGCTACTGTGAGAGCGTCGAGCTTATACTCTTCGAAGAATGTGCGGGCGTACATCTTTGATGTGTTGCCGATGTCACCTCTTTTGGCGTCAGCGATGATAAAGTGATGAGGATAGTGCTCGTTCAGATAAGCGATGGTCTTATCGAAAGCTATCATGCCTGCCAGTCCCATGCTCTCATAGAAAGCCAGGTTGGGTTTGTAAGAAACACAGTAGGGAGCTGTGGCATCAATGATGGCCTTGTTGAAGGCGAAGATAACATCTTCAGTCTTTTCATACTGTTTGGTAAGGTGCTCAGGCACTTTCTTGATATCAGTGTCGAGACCTACGCACAAGAAACTTTTCTTGGCGAATATCTGTTCTACAAGTTCTTTTCTGTTCATAATTCTACAATTCTGTTTCTTTCAGTTTTTCTGCATTTTCGGCTACGGTCAGGGCATCTATCATGCCTTGTATGTCGCCTCCGAGGAATCCACTCAGGTCATGGGTGGTATAACCGATACGGTGGTCGGTGACACGTCCTTGAGGGAAGTTGTATGTACGAATCTTGGCGCTACGGTCTCCTGTCGACACCAGACTCTTGCGTCGGCTGGCAATATCGTCGATGTACTTCTGGTGTTCGCGGTCGTGAATGAAGGTGTACAGACGGCTCAAGGCACGCTCCTTGTTTTTAGGCTGGTCGCGAGTTTCGGTACACTCTATGAGGATTTCTTCCACCTCACCTGTGTTAGGGTTCTTCCAGGGGTAGCGAAGACGTACACCGGACTCCACCTTGTTGACATTCTGACCACCGGCACCACTCGAACGGAATGTATCCCACTTAATATCACCCTCGTTGATGTTTACCTCAAACTTGTCGGCTTCGGGCAGTACGGCTACTGTAGCAGCACTGGTATGCATACGGCCCTGAGTTTCTGTGGCAGGAACTCGCTGTACACGGTGTACGCCCGATTCATATTTCAGTGTGCCATAAACGTCAGCTCCGCTAACAGCAAAGTCGATTTCCTTGAATCCGCCAACAGCACCTTCTGATACAGAAGTCACGCTGACAGTCCATCCCTTTGACTCGCAGTATTTCTTGTACATATTGAAGAGGTCGCCAGCAAAGAGTGCGGCTTCGTCGCCACCAGCTCCGCCACGAATTTCCATTTGTACGTTCTTGGCATCTTCTGGGTCTTTTGGCACAAGGGCAATCTTTATCTCTTCCTCAATCTGGGGCTGTAGAGTCTCGTTCTCATTGAGTTCCTCGCGTGCCATCTCTTTCATGTCAGGGTCGCTCTCATTGGCGAGAATGTCCTTGGCTTCCTTGATGGCGTTGAGGCAGTCGATGTAGCGCTTGCGTGCCGCCATGATGTCGCCCAAGTCTTTGTATTCCTTGGTCAACTTCACGTATCGGCTCTGGTCTGCTATCACATCAGGGTCGGTAATGAGGGTGCTGACTTCCTCGTATCGGCTCTCCAAGCCTTCTAATTTCTGTAGTATATTGTTGTTGTCCATCGTTATTTAAACTCTTAGTATTCGAAAGTTCCGAACTCGCTCTTGATAGTCAGGCTGCGTTTGCCTTCCTCGATATGTCCCACTACCTGAGCATCGATATTGAAGCTCTTGCTGATGGCGATAACCTTCTCTGCAACCTCAGGACGCACATAGATTTCCATACGATGACCCATGTTGAATACCTGATACATTTCCTTCCAGTCGGTACCAGAGCAGTCGTGGATGGCCTTGAAGAGAGGTGGAACAGGGAACATGTTGTCCTTCACAACCTTGCAGTTCTCGTTTACGAAATGTAGTACCTTGGTCTGTGCACCGCCTGTGCAGTGTACCATACCATGTATTTCGGGACGCTGTTCGTCCAACAGTTTCTTGATAACAGGAGCATAGGTGCGGGTAGGAGAGAGAACCAGTTCGCCAGCATTGACAGGAGCGCCTTCCACCTCGTCGGTCAGTTTGTATTTGCCACTGTATACCAGTTCCTCGGGTACTGCATGGTCGTAGCTCTCTGGGTAGTTCTCTGCCAGATACTTGGCGAAGACATCATGGCGGGCAGAGGTAAGTCCGTTGCTGCCCATTCCGCCATTGTATTTCTTTTCGTAGGTAGCCTGACCTGTAGAAGAAAGACCTACGATGACATCGCCTGGCTGTATGTTGGCATTGTTGATGACTTCACTTCTCTTCATGCGGCAGGTTACTGTTGAATCTACTATGATGGTGCGAACCAAGTCGCCTACGTCAGCAGTCTCTCCTCCTGTAGGATAGATGCCAATGCCCATGTTGCGCATTTCGCTCAGGAGTTCGTCAGTACCATTGATAATGGCAGAGATGACTTCTCCAGGTACGAGCATTTTGTTGCGTCCAATGGTAGAAGACACCAAGATGTTGTCTACGGCTCCCACGCAGAGGAGGTCGTCGGTATTCATTACCACAGCATCCTGTGCAATACCTTTCCATACAGAAAGGTCGCCAGTCTCCTTCCAATACATGTATGCCAAGCTCGATTTTGTGCCGGCGCCGTCGGCATGCATGATGTTGCAATACTCAGGGTCGCCTCCCAAAATGTCGGGAATAATTTTGCAGAAAGCCTGTGGAAAGATTCCCTTGTCAATATTCTTGATGGCATTATGCACATCTTCCTTGGCGGCACTCACACCGCGCATCATATATCTGTTGTTGCTCATAATCAATTGATATAAAAAGAAAATAATTTTGAATTATATATTGTCTGCAGAGAGTGGATGTTATTCCTGATGCCAGAAGTCCCACGATGCAAAGGCTTGCAGAAGCAACATTTCCAAACCGTTCTTCACGGTGGCTCCTTGCTCTTTGCCTTTCTTCATGAAGAGGGTCTCGTCAGGGTTGTAGATGAGATCATAGAGCAGGGTGTGGCTGTCCATAGCCTCGTAGGGAAGTTCGGGACATTCGTCTGTATGTGGATACATTCCTACAGGGGTACAGTTTACGATAACGTTGTACTCCTTGATAATCTCTGGTGTTATTTTGTCATACTGTATGGTTCCAGGGCGCTCGAATCTGCTCACGTAGACGGTCTCGAGTCCAAGAGATTTCAGTCCATAGTTGATGGCTTTGGATGCGCCGCCAGTACCTAAGATAAGGGCTTTCTTATGGCAAGGCTCCAGGAATGGCTCAATGCTGCGGGTGAATCCAATGACATCGCTGTTGTAGCCTTTCAACTTGACGTCATTTCCTTTGTGTTCCACCTTGATGACATTGACAGCTCCGATGGCTGTAGCCTCGGGGCTGATGAAGTCGAGGTAGCTGATAACCTTTTCCTTGTAGGGGATCGTGACATTGAGTCCTTTCAACTCGGGTGTGGTGTCCAAGATTTCTGTCAGGTCTTCGATGTGTGGTATCTCGAAGTTGATGTACTTGGCATCAATTCCTTCGTTCTCAAATTTCTCGTTGAAGTAGTTTTTTGAGAAGGAATGTCCCAGCGGATAACCTATAAGTCCATATTTGTCCATAATATCCTTGTTTTGTATTGTTCTTTATCGTTGCACTCTGTTTATTTTGTTGCGAAATACATGGTGCAGATTCCGAAAGTCAGTCTTTTGAATTCTGTTTTGGCAAATCCTGCTTTCCTAAGCACTTCCATCATAGTCTCTCCCTGAGGAAAAGCCTCTATGGTGGCTGTAAGATAGCTGTAGGCGCTTTGGTCTTTGGAAATCAGCTTGCCATAAATGGGCAGTACGGTGTGTGAATAGATGCGGAAAAGCTGTTTCATAGGGAAGCGGACGGGTGACGTCAGTTCCACTATGCTCAGATGTCCGCCCTTCTTCAGTACGCGGTGCATCTCTCTGAGACCTTGGTCCAGACTCTGGAAATTGCGTATGCCGAAAGCTGCTGTCACGGCATCGAAGGTGTTGTCGGGAAACGAGAGGTTCAGGCAGTCTTCTTTCTGGAAGGAGATGATGTGTTCCAACTTCTCTCTTGCCACCTTTTCCTTGCCTATCTTCATCATGCCCTCCGAGATGTCTGTGCCGATGAGTTGCAGTGGGTGCAGCATTTGTGCCGACAGGATAGCGAAGTCGCCTGTGCCTGTGGCTATGTCGAGCATTTTCTGAGGTCTGAAAGGTGCCAGCTGCTTGATGGCCTTCTTCCTCCAGCCTTTGTCTATGTCCCACGAGAGTCTGTGGTTGAGGGTGTCGTAGGTGGGGGCGATGTTGTCGAACATTTCCTCTACCAGTTTCCCTTTATCGCCTTGTCCTTCGTAGGGCTTTATTTTCTCTTGCTTGTACATGCCTCGCGCGTACCTTATATTATATATAGAATATTACTGTATAGTATGAGTTACGGAATGTCGGTCGAAAGACCGTCGTTCCGTAACTCTTCTTGTTGTCTTCAGCTTACTTCTTGTGTGAAGCGAGCCACTCGCTGACGTTCTTCTCGATTCGTGCGGCAATGTCGCCTTCCTCGGTAGCTTTGTCGAACTTCTCGCCTGTGATGTGCTCGTACAATTCGATGTAGCGCTCGCTTACGCTCTCTGCATACTCATCGGTAATCTCAGGCATGGTCTGTCCTGGCTCGTTCATGAAATTGTGCTCGATGAGCCACTGGCGTACGAACTCCTTAGAGAGCTGGCGCTGAGGCTCGCCCTTCTCGAACTTCTCCTCGTAGCCGTCAGCATAGAAATAGCGGCTTGAGTCTGGAGTGTGAATCTCGTCGATGAGATACACCTTGCCGTCGCGCTTGCCAAACTCGTATTTTGTATCTACGAGGATGAGGCCCTGCTTGGCAGCAATCTCCTGTCCGCGCTGGAAGATGCGGCGTGTGTAGTCTTCCATGACAGCATAGTCTTCTGCGCTAACGATACCCTGTGCGATAATCTCTTCCTTAGAGATGTTCATGTCGTGTCCCTCGTCAGCCTTGGTTGTAGGAGTGATGATTGGCTCTGGGAAACGCTGGTTCTCGCGCATACCCTCTGGCAGTTTCACGCCACAGATCTCGCGACAGCCCTTCTGGTATTCTCTCCATGCGCTACCTGTAAGGATAGAGCGGATGATCATCTCTACACGGAAACCCTCGCACTTCAGTCCTACGGTCACCATAGGGTCGGGCGTAGCCAGCTTCCAGTTAGGACAAATGTCTGTTGTTGTATCCAGGAACTTGGCTGCAATCTGGTTGAGCACCTGTCCCTTGAAAGGAATGCCTTTAGGCAACACAACGTCGAATGCCGAGATTCGGTCAGTGGCGACCATCACGAGGATATCGTCGTTAATGTCATACACATCACGTACTTTTCCGTGGTAAACACTCTTTTGTCCATCAAAATGGAAATCTGTCTTTGTTAAAGCTTTCATTTTACGTTGAAATTTGAACTTTGAAATTTAGACTCGATGATATGGTTTTCCATTTCATTTCGTCCATTCTTAAATTCTAATTATTTTGTATTCTCTTTTTCTGCTAATCTTGCTTCCCGTGCCTCAGCCCGTTCCTTGTCATACTTGTCGTAGGCGTTGACGATACGGGTAACCAGTTTGTGGCGCACGATGTCTTTCTGGCCTAAGTTCACAACTCCGATGCCTTCTACTCCTTCCAGAATCTTGAGCGCTTCTTTCAGTCCGCTTCTCTGGTCGCGTGGCAAGTCTATCTGTGTCATGTCGCCCGTGATGATCATCTTGGTGTTGGTGCCCATACGGGTGAGGAACATACGTATCTGCTGTGAGGTGGTGTTCTGCGCCTCGTCGAGGATGACTATAGCATCACTTAGGGTGCGTCCGCGCATAAAAGCCAGGGGTGCTATTTGTATGATGTGCTTCTCCATCATGTCCTGCAGTTTCACGGCAGGTATCATGTCTTCGAGCGAATCATAGAGTGGTTGCAGGTATGGATCTATCTTGTCCTTCATGTCGCCTGGCAGGAATCCCAATTTCTCGCCAGCTTCGACGGCAGGTCTTGAAAGGATGATCTTCTTGGCCACTTTGTCCTTCAGGGCCCTTACGGCAAGGGCAATGCTGAGGTAGGTCTTTCCAGTACCGGCAGGTCCTACGGCAAACACCATGTCGTTCTTCTCGTAGGCGTCAATAAGTTTTTGCTGGTTCTCGCTTCGGCTCTTGATGGGCTTTCCGCTGATGCTATATACCAATACTCCCTTCACGGTGTCGGCTTTGGTCTGTTTTCCCTTCACGATGTCGAGGATATCTTCCTCTGTCAGGGTGTTGTACTTGAGCAGATGTATCCTCATACGTTCTATCTCTTCTTCGGCTTTTGCCATTTCCTCTTCGTCGCCGAGCACACGCAACACATTGTCACGTGCCACGATACGCAACTTAGGATACAGCGACTTGATCATCTGCAAGTGAGCGTTGTTCACTCCGTAGAACATCACTGGGTCTACATCTTCGAGTACTATATGCTTCTCTATCAAAACCTTTTTATATCAATTTTTTTGTTCAAAGATATGTAATATATAACACGGTGCAAAAGTAATCATTTTCCACGACATGAGCAAATTAATACTCCCAAAATCGAGCCTTAAATATCAAAAAACAGTAGGCTAAATGATAAATAATTAAAAAAATGTATTGTGAGTGTCTTTTTGCGGAATGTCGATGGCTCTAATTCATTCCTTTTTACTACCTTTGCATGAAAATAAAGAACGACACATAGAAAATGAAGCTATCCAAGAATAAGTTTTTGAAAGGTTTTGTGGCAGCGACTTTGTTGCTTGCCCTGGTGCGCCTTGTCTTCCCGAGTGTGGCACAACCCTCGGCTCACAAGTCGGTGGCGCAGGCCGACACGGCAGTTGTCGACAGTATCGACACCACGGCGGTAGAGAGGATGAAGCCTTCTGTATTTTTCGATTCCAAGGGGCAGGTAGTGAAACATCGTATTTTCTCGGTCCCTCATTTTGGCAATACCTTTCCCGATCAGAATGATGTGCAGCTTCTTGCTGCCAATAAGTATGGAGTAAGTCCGGTGCAAAACCGTGAAGAGGCTGAGCACAGCAAGGGCAAACTGGTGTATGTGGGCAGTAATCCTTATTTCTATGTGGACAAGTTGAACAACAGCATTCCTTATCTTGTGCCACGTGCCTCGGTGTTGCTTCAGGATATTGGCAAGGCTTATTTCGACTCGTTGCAGATCAAGGGCATTCCGCTCCATAAGATTATCGTCACCAGTATCCTGCGTACCAAGGACGATGTGGCGAAACTGCGTACACGCAACAGTAATGCCACCGAGAACTCGTGTCATCTCTATGGTACAACCTTTGATGTGTGTTACAACAGGTATAAGACCGTGCAGACGGCAAGCGAACCTCGGCGTGAGGTGCGCAACGACTCCTTGAAATGGGTGCTCAGCGAGGTGTTGCGTGACATGCGACAGGCCAACCGCTGCTTGGTGAAGTACGAGGTGAAGCAGGGATGCTTCCATATTACGGTGAATTAATGAGGTGGAGTTGCTTGCTTCTTACCATGAAGTGGTGAGGGCGGGTCTTCATTATCTCCCTATAAATGATGATTTTCAGTATAGAATGTGAGTAGAGAAAGAAATATTTGCGGCTTTTCATTGTCATTTCAGAAAATATGCGTAACTTTGCACCCTCAATCAGGAAAGAGACCTTTTTCGGTCTTTTGCAGAGATAAAAAATAGTATTAATCACAATATAAAGGATAAAAAGAAAGAATGATAAAACAAAAGTTCAATAATCGTACCGTTAGAGGCTTCATGCAAGGCGGCTTTGCGACTTGTTGGATATAAACCCGGGCACTTTTGTGTTCGGGCTTTTTTTGTTTATTTGTTAATTTATTAAATATTTACCGATTATGAGAAAAGAATGGAGAGGTTTCAAAGGAAACAAGTGGCAAACGGAAGTCAACTTGCGTGACTTCATTCAGAACAACTACACCAGCTACGACGGCGATGAGTCGTTCTTGGCAGAACCTACCCAAGCTACAGACACCCTTTGGGGAATGTTGAAGGAACTCCAGAAAGAGGAGCGTGCCAAGGGTGGTGTGCTGGATATGGAGACCGAGGTAGTATCTGGATTGACAGCATATGGTGCTGCTTATATCGGCGAGGGTACCAAGGACTTGGAGAAGGTGGTAGGTCTGCAGACCGACAAGCCTCTGAAGCGTGCCTTTATGCCTTACGGTGGTATCAAGATGGCAGAGCAGGCTTGTACTACATACGGCTATGAGCCATCAGAGAAACTGCACGAGATCTTCCACAAATATTGCAAGACTCACAATGATGGTGTATTCGATGCTTACACTCCCGAGATGAAGCTCGTTCGCCACAATCATATTCTTACTGGTTTGCCTGACACATACGGCCGTGGCCGTATCGTAGGTGACTATCGTCGTGTGGCTCTTTATGGTATCGACTTCCTGATTCAGGAGAAGCAGAACGACCTTGCCAACATGGGTGACCATGAGATGATCGACGAGGTGATTCGTCTTCGTGAGGAAGTTTCTATGCAGATCAAGGCTCTCAAGGGCTTGAAGGAGATGGCTGCCAGCTATGGTTTTGATATCAGCCAGCCAGCTCAGAATGCACGTGAGGCTGTGCAGTGGCTCTACTTCGGCTACCTCGGTGCTGTGAAGACCCAGAATGGTGCTGCCATGTCGGTAGGTCGTATCTCTACCTTCCTCGACATCTACTTCGAGCGCGATTTCAAGGAGGGAACTCTTACTGAGGCTGATGCGCAGGAGCTGATCGACCATCTGGTGATGAAGTTCCGTATGGTGAAGTTCGCCCGTATTCCTTCTTATAACCAGCTCTTCTCTGGTGACCCAGTATGGGCTACACTTGAGGTGGGTGGTATTGGCCAGGATGGGCGTTCTATGGTTACCAAGAACGACTTCCGTTTCCTTCACACATTGGAGAATATGGGTCCTTCGCCAGAGCCTAACCTGACTGTATTGTACAGCGCTCGTTTGCCTAAGGGATTCAAGCACTATGCTTCTTTGATTTCTGTGAAGACAAGTTCTA
>UMHE01037228.1_pt1 | contig 10225 bp, 10 predicted proteins | sample 1965451 | NCBI WGS metagenome assembly UMHE01 (sample SAMEA4836090, study PRJEB28245) | human gut metagenome | biome: gut microbiome; material: fecal sample | place: Denmark | collected 2008 | reverse complement strand
CCAAGGCGGTAAACGTGACGGAGGTCACTCTGGACAAGACGGAACTGACCCTGACGGAGGGCGGGACGGAGACGCTTACGGCCACGGTGAAGCCCGACAACGCGGACAACCGGAAAGTGGCGTGGAGTTCGGACAAGACGGAGATCGCCACGGTCGACGGTGCCGGCAAGGTTACTGCCGTGAAGGCCGGCGAGGCTGTGATCACGGTCACGACCGAGGACGGCGGGAAGACGGCGACCTGTAAGGTGACGGTGAAGGCCAAGGCGGTAAACGTGACGGATGTCACTCTGGACAAGACGGAGCTGACATTGACCGAGGGCGAGGCGGAGACGTTGACGGCCACGGTGAGGCCCGACAACGCGGACAACCGGAAGGTGGCGTGGAGTTCGGACAAGACTGATGTCGCCACGGTCGACGGCGCCGGCAGGGTGACTGCCGTGAAGGCCGGCGAGGCTGTGGTCACTGTGACGACCGAGGACGGCGGGAAGACGGCGACCTGCAAGGTGACGGTGAAGGCCAAGGTGGTTCCGGTGACAGGTGTGGATGTCAAGCCGTGGTCCGTGACGATCGGTGCGAACGGCACAACCAAACTTACCTGCACGGTCGCCCCGTCCAATGCCACTAACCGCAATGTGAGGTGGGAGTCGGATAACCCGTCCGTGGCCACGGTCGATTCCGACGGCAACGTGAGAGCCGTTTCGGCGGGAGTGGCCAAGGTCAGCGCTGTCACCGAGGACGGCGGCTTCAGGTCAGGCTGCACCGTCACCGTGAAGGAATTCTCTTCCGGGTTCGAGGTTGGCGGCCTGTTCTACAAGACCGCTAAAGGTTACTCTATGGATTTCGTCGAGGTGACCGGTAACCCGGGCGGAGGCAAGTATTCGGGAGATGTCGTGGTTCCCGGTACGGTTGAGTATGACGGGATTACCTATACCGTCAAAGGGGTCGGGAATAGGGCCTTTGAAGGGTGCGGTGACCTAAGGAAAGTCACTATCTCGGAGGGGATAGATGAGATCGGAGCCTATGCCTTCATTGGTTGCTGGAATCTTGAACGTGTCATCTTACCTTCCACGTTAGTAATTATTGATAATTCAAATCCGGTGTTTACTGGTTGTTCTAAACTGGAGATTACCGCAACCGCACCGAAGGAGGGTCAAGAGTTCTACCACTATGTGTATGACGGGGCTTTATATATGCACATAGGCCGAGAAAAGACTGAGAAGCTGAGGTGGATTCCTGAAAAGAAGACCGGTACGGTGGTGATAAAGGAAGGCACTACGGAGATCACGCAGTGTTCTATTTATCTAACGAATGTAGATAAGATAGTTATTCCTGGGTCTGTTAAATTAATAGATATCTACACATTTGTGTCATGCAAAACTCCTTTGGTACTTGAGCTGAACTGGAAGACCAAGGAGGATGTTGACGAGATAACAACAAACATGAGCGACCCGTCATCTTTTTTCTTTAACGGCACAGACCGCTCAGCCGTCAAGGTGACGGTTCCTAAAGGCACTAAGTCCTATTACGAGTCCCACTGGCTCTGGTCGAACCTCGGCGGCATCGAGGAGCGCCCATAGAGCGCCCGTAGAGTTTCCATAGAGTTCCCGTAGCTCGCTGAAAAAGCGCCGCGGTTGCCTCGTGTGTCTCTCGCGGCAGTCTCGTGACTGAAAAGCCGAGTTCTGCTCACGGAAGGGTCTTCCGAGGTTGTTTCGTGAGCGGAACGGCGTGTTCTGCTCACGGGAGAGTCTTCCGAGTCGTTCTCGTGAGCGAGACGGCGCATTCTGCTCACGAAAGGGTCTTCCGAGGTTGCCTCGTGAGCGAGACGGCGCATTCTGCTCACGGGAGGGTCTGCCGAGGTTGTCTCGTGAGCGAAACAGTGCGATTTGCTCACGAAAAGGTCTGCCAAGGATGTCTCGTGAGCGAGACGGCGCGTTCTGCTCACTGAAGGGTCTGCCAAGGTTGTCTCGTGAGCGAGACGGCGCAATCTGCTCACGGAAGGGTCTTCCAAGGTTGTCTCGTGAGCAAAACGGAGCAATCTGCTCACGGAAGGGTCTTCCAAGGATGTCTCGTGAGTGAAACGGCATGTTCTGCTCACGGAAGGGTCTGCCGCTGTGCTTTTGGGCGACGAAGAGTGTGTGTCGTCACCGAAGAGTCCCGTCATCCTTATGTAATTCTGCCCTGCACCCCCGAGCGACAAAAAGGTGCGGATGTGTCGCCCAAGCGTGCGGCCTGGCACTCTCGGGCGACGAAAAGTGCCAAAAGCGTTGCCCCGGAGTGTAGCGCGGCACCCTTGGGCGACGGAAAGTCCAACAAAATAATCACCACCAAAAAGTCGGATTGTCAATTTGCTGACAGTCCGACTTTTTTTGTATATTTGTCTTTCGAGACTGTTCCTTGGGGCGGGGCGCGCCTTGGTGAAGGGTCTTGACCAAACATTTTTGACACTGGAAAGCGCTATGTACAAGAGAGTTTTGCTCAAACTGAGCGGCGAGAGCCTGGGCGGTCCGGAGGGAAAGGGACTCGACCCGGAGAGTCTGCGGAAATATTCAAAGGAAATCGCGCGGGCGGCGAAGGCCGGGCTGCAGATTGCCATCGTCAACGGCGGCGGCAACATATTCAGAGGCCTCCAGGGGCTTGAGAAGGGGTTCGACAGGGTTGAGGGTGACCGGATGGGAATGCTGGCGACCGTGATAAACTCTTTGGCGCTCAGTCAGTTCATTAAGGACGAGGGGGTGCATGCCGAGGTCTTCTCCGCCACACCGATGGAGCCTCTTGTGCGCTACTACAACCGCGACAACGCGGTCAAGGTGCTGGAGGAGGGGGGCGTGGCTCTGATCGCCGGCGGGACCGGCAGCCCGTTCTTCACCACCGACTCCGGAGCGGCGCTCAGGGCGCTTGAGATCAATGCGGACGTGGTTCTGAAGGGAACCCGTGTGGACGGAGTCTATACGGCTGACCCGGAGAAGGATCCTACCGCCGTAAAGTATGACGAGCTGACTTTCGACGAGGCGATGGCCAGGCACCTTAAGGTTCTCGACCAGACGGCATACGCCCTCTGCAGTGACGGGAATATGCCGATCATCGTCTTCGATGTGAACGTGGAGGGGAACCTTCTCAAGCTGGTGAACGGCGGGAAGGTCGGAACCCTTGTCCACAGGTAGCGGCAGAAGAAAGTCCGCAAGGGCGAGCCTCCGCGGCGCAGCCTGACTGGATACGGCGCTGCCTGACGGATCACAGCGCAGCCTGACTGGACACGGCGCTGCCCGACGGATCACAGCGCAGCCTGACTGGATACGGCGCTGCCTGACGGACCATAGCGCAGCCCGACAGGACGCAGCGAAGCCTGACGGATCACAGCACGGCCCGACGGAAAACGAAATAACTGATTGATAACAATTAACACGATAGACTATGCTTACAGACAAAGCGAAAGAGATCATCAATGGAGTGAAGTCCAAAATGGAGGACTCTATCCAGTTTCTTGAGGAAGACCTCAAGACCTACCGCGTGGGAAAGGCCAATCCGTCCATCCTCAACAATGTGATGGTTGACTATTATGGCTCCCAGACACCTGTTCCCCAGGTCGCCTCAGTGACGGTTCCGGATGCCAGGACCATCGCCATCCAGCCTTGGGAGAAAAACATGATCGGGCCGATCGAGAAGGCGATCATCAACGCCAATCTCGGCTTTACACCTCAGAACAACGGCGAGGTGATCCGTTGCCCTATTCCTCCTCTCACGGAGGAAAGGCGTAAGGAACTCATCAAGAAGGCCAAGGCCACTGGCGAGAACATCAAGGTGGCCGTGCGCAACGCCCGCCGCGACGGCGTGGACGCTCTGAAGAAGGCGGAGAAGGCCGGCGATTTCTCGGAGGACGTGCGCAAGGAGGGCGAGGATGAGATCCAGAAGGCCACCGACGCGAAAGTGAAGGCGGTTGACGAACTCGTGTCAGCGAAGGAGAAGGAGATATTGACCGTCTAATGACCATCCTGGGACGGGCTGAGGAACTTTTCCCACGCCTCTCCCTTCATATTCTTAAAAATTAGAGAACATTTTGTCTCCTTTTTACTATCTTTGCGATGTTATGACAAAGAGCGTGCGATTTTATTCCTTCGGTTTTTATTTCTTTTACCACGGCAGGTAAAGGACAGGACGGGCGTACGCAAGAGTATTCAGAACAAAGGTGAATGAATATACGGCTGTCCGGTGCTTTTCCGGGCAGCCTTTTTTAATCGCTGATAGGGACTATGCCGCCGCGGCGATGGCGGAGAGTCCGGGAAATTATGGCAGGAACGCTCCTGTCTGCTAAAGTTGATTGATGAATATGACAAAAGTTGCGATACAGGGCTATAGGGGCTGCTTCCACGAGCAGGCCGCGAGGGAATTCTACTCGGCAAGAGGAGAGGAGATCTCCATTGTGGAGTGTCCGACCTTCGAGGGGCTGTTCAGGGCGGTGGCCGACGGCGAGGCGCAGGCGGCGGTGATGGCCATCGAGAACACGATCTCCGGTGGCCTCATCCCCAACTTCGAGCTTCTGAGATCGAATCCCTACAGGATCAAAGGCGAGGTGTACATCCCCATACATCAGAACCTTATGGCGCTTCCGGGGCAGGACATCCGTCAGATCAAGGAAGTCCGTACCCACTACATGGCGATCAATCAGACCCGGCAGTTCTTCGAGCGCAACTGCCCGTGGATCAAGATGGTGGAGTCAGAGGACACGGCCAAGAGCGCCATCGACATCGCGCGTGGCGGGTTGACGGGAGTCGGTGCGGTCGCTTCGGAGCTGGCCGCTGAGCAGAACGGGCTGCGGATCCTTGCCCGCGGCATCGAGACCTACAAACAGAACTTCACCCGCTTCCTGGTACTGGACGACGCCATCACGGTTCCCCGCCGCGAGATCAACAAGGCTTCCCTCTGCTTCACCCTGCCGCACAAGCCAGGCTCGCTGGCGCAGGTGCTGACGATCCTCTCGTTCTACGAGATGAACCTCACACGTATCCAATCCCTGCCGATCCCTGGACAGGAATGGCAGTACTTCTTCTACGCGGACATCCGGTTCGCGACTTACGACCGCTACCGTCAGGCACTCAAGGCGGTCAAACCATTAATGAAAGGACTTAACATTTTAGGCGAATTTAGTAATCATTAAAAAATAACTTGAACAATTTGTGAATCTTTATGGTCTATATTTCTTTTCTCATCAGTCATGTGCCACCGGCACACTCCTTCTTCCAAAAGAAATCTATCCTCATAAATCTGACACAAATTTTAGTTCAACTTATTTTTTAACGCTTACTTTTAAAACATCAATGTAGCTATGATCATCGAACCAGCAAAAAGAACATCATCTGTAAAGGAATATTTCTTCTCCCGCAAGCAGAAGGAATTGGACACTTTGAACGCGGAACGTGCCGCGAGAGGGGAGGATAGGATAATCAGCCTTGGAATCGGCGCTCCGGACGGGATGCCGCCGCTTCCGGCCATCGAGGCCCTTGTCAAGGCTGCTCCGGAGCCGGGGAACCACGTCTACCAGAACTACAAGGGACTCCCTGTTCTGAGACAGGCCTTTGCCGATTGGTACTCAAGGTACTACGGCGTGACCCTCGATCCTGGCAGCAACATCCAGCCGCTCGTCGGCTCAAAGGAGGGCATCCTGCTTATCTCATTGACATTCGTCAATCCCGGCGACAAGGTTCTTGTCCCGGATCCGGGCTATCCGACCTACACCTCGTCCGCAAGGCTGGCCGGTGCGGAGATCCTTACCTACGACCTTTTGGAGGAGAACCACTGGTGGCCGGACTTCGACGCGCTGGAGAGGATGGATCTGGAGGGTGTGAAGGTGATGTGGACGAACTATCCGAACATGCCGACGGGGGCGAAGGCCACACCTGAGATCTATCAGCGTCTGGTGGATTTCGGGTTGAGGCACAAGATCCTGATAGTGAACGACAATCCATATTCATTCATTCTGACAGACAAGCCGCTGTCAATTCTGGCGGTTCCACGGGCGATGGAGTGCTGCCTGGAGCTGAACTCGCTCAGCAAGTCGCACAACATGAGCGGCTGGAGAATCGGAATGGTCGCCGGCGCTCCGGAGATGATCTCCGAGATTCTGAAGGTCAAGAGCCAGATGGACTCAGGGATGTTCAAGCCGCTTCAGCTGGCGGCGGTGGAGGCGCTGAACCAGTCTCCGGAATGGTTCGCGAAGCTTAATTCTGAATATGTCCGCAGACGTGTCGCCGCAGGCCGGATCTTCGACACCCTCGGTGCGGTCTACGACCACGACACCGCCGGCCTGTTCCTTTGGGGGCGTGTACCTTCAGGCTACGCCAAGGACGGCATGAGCGCCGGAGAGGTGATTTCGGAACGTGTTCTGCATCAGGCAGGTGTGTTCATCACTCCGGGATTCATATTCGGAAAGAATGGTGAGAACTACATCCGCGTCTCCCTATGCGCCACGACCGAGGTTCTTGAGGCTGCGGAACGCCGGATCAGGGATAATATTCAGAGTATTAAGAAAATATGATAGTAGGGGTGATAGGCCTGGGCCTGATAGGCGGCTCGATGGCGATAGACTTGAAGCGGCGCGGCTTCGCCGGGACTGTACTCGGGGTGGAGACCGACCCGGTCAACGCCGCCGCGGCCCGGAAAATGGAACTTGTGGACGAGGTCGTCCCCTTCGGGGAATGCATCCGCCGGAGCGACATCACCGTGATCGCCATCCCGGTCGGCGCAGCCGTGAGGATGCTTCCGCAGGTACTTGACATATTCAAGGAAGAGGGGAACTCGAAGAAGATCGTGATCGACACCTGCTCCACCAAGAGCAACATCGTCCGCGCGGCGCATTACCACCCGATGCGCGGCCGCTTCGTCGCCACGCACCCGATGGCCGGTACTGAATATTCCGGACCATGGGCCGCCATGCCGAACCTCTTCGATGGCCGCGCCTGCATATTCGCAAACACGGAAGATTCTGATCCGCAGGCTGTCAAGGTGGTTGAGGAATTGTATGACGCGCTGAACATGCGTCCGCTCTACATGAACGCCGACAGCCACGACGTGCACACTGCCTACGTCTCGCACATCTCCCACGTGTCGTCGTTCGCACTGGCGCTGACGGTCCTTGAGAAGGAAAAGGACGAGAAGCATATCTTCGACCTTGCGTCCGGTGGATTCTCATCCACCGTCCGTCTGGCCAAGAGTTCCGCCGAGATGTGGACGCCGATTCTGGAGCAGAACCGGGACAACGTGCTGCATGTCATCGACACCTACCTTGAGAAGATGCGGCTTTTCCGCGACGCGATCGCCTCCTATGACGGGGAGCGCGTCACCGACCTCATCCATGAGGCAAACAGGATTAAAAAGATTTTGAGATAGTTATGGAACAGCAACTTGACATCATCCCCGTGTCCGAATGGGGGTTCTTCGACGAGAGCATCCCGCCACTTGTCATCGCCGGCCCGTGCAGCGCCGAGTCCGAGCTTCAGGTCATGATGACCGCCAAAGGTCTCCACGGATTCGGCATCCACGTTTTCCGGGCGGGAATATGGAAGCCCCGCACCCACCCCGGATCCTTCGAGGGTGTCGGTACCCCCGGCCTGAAATGGCTCCAGAAGGTCAAGAAGGAATATGGTATGAAGGTCTGCACCGAGGTGGCCAGCGAGAAGCACGTCTACGAATGTCTGAAATATGGCATAGACATGGTCTGGATCGGCGCGCGCACCACGGCCAACCCTTTCCTTGTCCAGGAGATCGCCGACGCTCTCCGGGACACGGACGTTCCGGTTCTGGTCAAGAATCCTGTCAATCCGGACATCGACCTCTGGGTCGGGGCGCTGGAGCGTCTCAACAGGGTGGGAATCAGGAAATTAGGCGTCATCCATCGCGGGTTCTCCACCTCGCAGAAGATTCCGTACAGGAACCTGCCGGGCTGGCAGATGGCCGTGGATCTGCGCACCCGTTACCCGATGCTCCCGTTCTTCGCCGACCCGAGCCACATGGGAGGCTCCAGGCAGTGTCTTAAGGAACTGTCCCAGAGGGCGATGGATCTCGGTCTCGACGGATTGATGGTCGAGTCGCACTGCGACCCTTCCTGCGCTCTGAGCGACGCCCGTCAGCAGTTGGTTCCGGAGGATCTGAAAACTCTCCTTGAGAGTCTCACCGTCCGCCAGAAAGTCACCAATGACAAGGAATATAACGAAGGCATCGAGCAGCTCCGCTCCCAGATAGATGTCATCGACGAGAACCTGCTTGTGGCCCTTGGCTCCAGAATGGAGATCTCCCGCAGGATCGGCGAGTTCAAGAAAGCCCACAACATCGCCATCGTCCAGGCCGCCCGCTGGGACAGCATCCTCTCCTCGATGATCGAGAAAGGCAAGGACTACAACCTCCCCGAAGAGTTCGTAACCGCCTTCTTCACCGCCATCCACGAAGCCTCCGTAGCGGAGCAGAACAGGATTCTGGAGCGGTAGGCTCCAGAATTATCTTAGCCGTGACAGTCTATTTTCAATCAGTGCCCTGTAAAGGTCTTTTGTCTCGTCAGGAAGAAATGACCTGTCCAGAATGTCAAACCAGAGGGGCTTGTTCGAAATCATTCTGCCAATGATCCATCTGCACACCTTTGTTTCAATCCCGGCACCTGTCATCGCTTTTTCGAATGCGTCTCGGTCATATCCTGTTATGCCCTCTCTACCTTCCGTCCCGCTTCCTTCCAAAGGCATAGCCAGTTCGTCTTTGTCCTCGATCCCTGTCAGGAGCACCGCAAGCAGGTCGTATGCCGGTGAAAGGGTGTAATCGCTGCCATCGGTTGAAATCAATGAGAAATTCTTGCAGTGCATGTCCGAGTTGCCGGTTATCCACGAAAACAGCACAATCTCCCAGAAGCGCTGGACATCCAGAAGCGGAGCGGAAGAGAGCATGCTCACCACGGCTGACAATTGAGAGTACGAGCCAAGGTATTTGTGTTCTGTGAGTCTGTTTGTAAGCTGGCACATGTCCAGCATAGAGTATTTCTGTCCTTTCGGGCCTCTGTCCATCCTTTTGGTGATGTATGCGAGTTCTCCGTCTGACATTCTGATCAATCCGTGTCTGGCCGTGCGGATCCCCGAAGCCTCCGCCATGTTCATTGTCACATTCTCCAATTCCGGCATTGACTTGTAGGCAGGGCTTTGCGGTTTGAGAATGTATCCTCCCCACAATCCCACAATAGTCAGCCTGTCCTCTTCGTTGCGGCCTCCCTTGTTGATGTCCAGAGCCAGTTTGGCCTGAACCCCGGTCACCGAGGTGCTGGACTTGATGACTTCGAATGCCAGTTCCGAGATGTTATCCCTTGAATATGGCAGTACAGGCACTTTCGGACATCCGAAAAGCCTTTTCGCACATGATGAATGATAGTCCCTCTCGCCTTCCTTCAAGGACTTGCCGCAGCAGAGGCATAGATTATTTGTCTCCATAATGCTCTCTCACGCTAAGATTACCTATGCAGTCCTTACAACAAGCCAGCAGTAAGGACATCCTGTCTCTTGGTTCTATTTTCCAGGATTTGTGGACAATGTCAAGCAACCATCCTTCCGGGATCAGTCCATCGAAGACGGGGAACATCATTTCTTTTGAATATTCAGACTCGGTCAACGGCATTGTCGGGCTGATGGCCTTGGCTCCCGCAGATTTCAGGTAGTTGCCGTCATAAGAGAAATGGTACCCTTCCGAATCTTCTGTCAGAATCCCACAGAATGAGTCGTCAATGTAAATGTCAGCCTTTTTCATTATTCATTGATCTTATGCGCCTGAAGTTCCTCACCAAAGAGTTTGAGCACTTGATTGACTTTGTCTAACCGGACGGTGTTCTTACCGTTTTCCAGTTCCCTGACGAACCTGACACCGACCCCGGATCTTTCTGCCAGTTCAATCTGGGTCAGTCCGAATGTTTTCCTTTTTTTACGAATATGTTCCCCGATACTCATTTCAAACGAAAATATAGTCCCTTTCGGGTACAAAAATAATAAAAATTCGTTAATATCATCCCTTTCGGGATTGTTTTTTTGCCGTGTGTAATCTGCCAAGAAAGATAACGAAGCCTTCCCGTCGCCGAGTTTGCCGAACAGTCTTTGCCGGATAATCGACCTAAACGACCTTCCAGCCGTCGATGCGGCGGTTTGCGGTGGAGAAGTTCACACCGATTCTGAACACTCTTCTCGGGTCGTCGGCGAACGGGCGGGCGTAG
>UMHE01074430.1_pt1 | contig 10250 bp, 7 predicted proteins | sample 1965451 | NCBI WGS metagenome assembly UMHE01 (sample SAMEA4836090, study PRJEB28245) | human gut metagenome | biome: gut microbiome; material: fecal sample | place: Denmark | collected 2008 | reverse complement strand
CAAATTTTGTAAGCGAAAGGATTTATTGGAATAAACTGATATAAGCAAGAACCTGTTCTGTCAACTTTTTCATTGACGGAACAGGTTCTTGCTTATAAAGAGAGAATCATTGAGTCCGTTAACGTTGAACTCACGATATATTACGAACTTTTCTTCTTGCCAGTCAGTCGTGCGAGATATTCAATACCGTAAACCGGCCACATCGGTACTTTGCGTATATTGGTTCTTACGGCAGGAATGTCCAGTGCCATGAACAAGAGCGTCATGATTCCGCTTATCCAGATGACAATACCATATATCTGCTTAATGGCCACGTTCATCATGCTTGGCAGATAACTGTCCATGAATGCTGTAAAGTCAAACTGCTGCATGTTGATGTGAGTAAGCGTAAGCTGCTGTCCGTAGCGTGCAATATCATCATTCATAAACGTAGAGAACCAGTGTGTGTAGATGCCATAACCGGCGGCTCCTGCCAGATACATGTGGAAGATGTTGAAGACAAACAGTCCCATGAAGAATTGCTCCAGGTCGGGAACCGACTCGTCGAGCGACCACATCAGTGTGGCAGCAAGAATGGAGTATGCTGCGCCACGACAAATGATAGGCAGACGGAATTGCTCGATATTGACGCCCATATCAAGGGTGAAATGCATCAACAGGGCATATGCAAGGATAAACCCAAAACCAATGGCAAAGAGTTTCCAGACTTTCCATTTTAGCACTTTGAGCCACAGTAGGTCGATGGCAATGCCGATATAGAAGCCGGGCAATGCCCAGAGAAACAACTCTTCCTTGGTATGCTCTTCGAGTTTTAGAACCTCAGCGCAGAGTATCTCCTCCAGTGTATGTTCGCATCCAAAAAGAAATTCTCCGACAATCACAACCACCATGATAAGGAGCACATTGCGCAACCTGAATATCTTGAGGTCGACGTACGGATTGTTCACTCGCAGCAAGCGATGTATTAACACGCCGGTCAGAAGTATCGCAACGCCCACGAGAATGCGAAGCTCGCGACTGTCCATCCACATCTTGTAGTCACCATATACACATATATAACATACCACCAACATTATCAAGCTGATGAGCAGTCCGCTTGGCAAATCAATACCCTTGAGGCTTAAGCGCTGTGGCATAGGACAGAACGGTCGGCATAGCACCAGCTGGACGGTCATGATCAGGCACATGAATCCCACGATGAAGATGTGCATCATCTGCCAAGTGAAATGATAGCCAAACCATGCTGCAAGAAATGCACTACCCTCGATGGAGGTGAGCAGCACGATATGTAGCACAGGAAAGAATACTGCAAAGTCGCGACGAGGCGTAATCCACAGCTGTATGTTGCTCATGTGCTCGAAAGTGCCTTGCAGTTTTGCCATTCCTTCGATGAAACATACCACAAGCAGCAGTGGCATGAAGGTGGTGTGGATGGTGACGAGATTGCACACCGAGACCACTATGGCAGATCCTATGATGAGCTGTTGGTTGGTAAAGCGAAACTTCATGCGGAAAAGCATCGGAAAATAAATCGCCATACCTGCAAGATTGGCATAGAGCAACATCATCAGGTCTTCAATCATAAAATTGGTGGAACCCTGTATGTCCTCAAGCGCACCAAGATACATGCCGCCAGAAAACTGAAAGCCAAACACGCAGAGCACATATATCCACGGCTGAATACATTTAGGAACCCAGTCGCGAAACATAGGCATGGCAAAACCCATGCCGGCTGGAGGGGGAGGAGGTAATGGAAGCATAATCTTCGGATTAGTATTTCACCTCACATTCCAGATTATAGCCGGCACGTAGCTTCTTCATGTCCTCAGGCTTGTTGCCGTCAAACTTGATTCGCACGGTGACACGCTGTTCCACCTTAACGAAATTGCCGGTGGCATTGTCGATTGGCAACAGCGAGAAAGCACTGCCCGTGGCGCTGCTGATACGCTCAACATGTCCTTTGTATTTAACGCCTGGCACCGCATCGGCTTTCATCTCCACCTCAGCTCCTTCATGGATGTTAGGTAGCTGGCTTTCCTTATAGTTGGCTTCCACCCAGATGCTGTTGGCATCTACGATGTTTACCAGCGTCTGACCTGGCTGTACAAGCATGCATTCCTGAATGTCTTTTGTGCCTACGACGCCATCACACGAGGCGATGATATAGCAATATGAAAGGTTCAGACGGGCAAGACGGAGTTGTGCTTCGGCTACACTCTCGCCGGCACGACTTTGTCCAAGGCGATGCTTCTGCTCGTTGTTGACCACAGCCGTAGCCTTACGAGAGGCTGATGCCTGCGACAGCCGTGCCTGCGCAGCACGATAGCGGCTGACAGCCTGTTCATACTGTGTTTTCACATTGTCAAACTGCTGTTGGGTTACAGCTCCTTTCTTCAGCAAGGCAGCAAAGCGGTCATAGTCTTTCTTGGCATTGTCCATACCTTCTTTAGCCTCCGAAATGCCGGCTGTTGCCACTCGCATACCTGCAGCAGCCACCATTACGTTGTTTTCCACGGTATTCATGCTGGCACTTACAGCCGACGAACCAGACTGCTGACCTTTGACGGCTGCTTCTGCCTGAGCCAGTTGCAGACGAAATTCTGCATCCTCAATCACAACGAGCGTATCACCCTTTTTCACATGCTGAAACTCCTCGAATCTTACTTCCTTGATAAATCCCTGTACACGAGTGTTCTGAGGTATGACATGCTGTCTCACTCGGGCATTGTCCGTAAATTCCACATTGCCAAAGTGGCTGAAGTTCATAATAACAATGATTGCTCCGACGGCAATCAGACAGATAACAAGAGTGTTGTAAGCGTATTTCTTGATATTTTCCATTTCTATAATTTATTATAATTGTCCTGTGATATATTTCATTTTGTAATATGCGTATGCAATATTTATACGTGCATCCACCTCGTTCAGTTCAGCATTTAGTTTCATGTTGCTGGCGTCTATCATGTCTGTGATGAGTGCCAGTTGGTTGAGATAACGATTGTTTACCACCTCATAGTTTTGCTGAGCCAGTTGCACATTCTTCTGCTGGGTCTCCAGTTCCACATAGCTCTGCAGATAGTTGGTATGTGCAGCCTGAACATTATTATTAAGCTGTTCGGCTGCTACAGCTTTCTGTTCTGAGGCTGCTTTACTTTGAAGTTTGGCTTGGTTCAACTTTTTATTGCTCTTGAAAATCGACGACAGTTGGTATTTTACGCCAATGCCCACATACCACACATTGAGATTCTTGTCTATGGGAGGCAGATCAAAAGTGATAGGACCGTTCAGATCATTCTGAGCCACCACAGCCACCTTGGGCAACAGTTCGCTCTTGGCAAGCTTTTCCTGCTGTTTTGCCATTTGTTCATTGACAGCCACCATTTGCAGTTGAGGGCTTGTTGCCTCTGCTGTCTGTTGCCAATAATCTTCGCTGTCCTTATTAAATACTGCTGTGGCAACATCATCCGTTGGTTCTATCTCTTCTGTCTGGTCAATGCCGAGCGTATTGCAAAGTTGGTGATTCAGAATCTTACGAGTGTTCTGCAGCTTGGTAAGATTTAGCTTCAGTGTCTCCATTTGCAGTTCATAACGAGTGATGTCGTTTTTGAGAGCCACACCTTGCTGATGCTTCTCTTTGATATTCTCAATAAGTTTCTGAGTAAGCGCGATATTGCTTTTTAGTACCTTCTCACGATTGGCGATTTTCTCCAAGTCAAGATATTGCCCCAATGCTATAAATCGCTGATTTTGTTCGTTGAGCGTCAAGTCTAATTGGGCTTGCTTAGCTCTGAGTTCTGACATACGTATGCCTGCATTGATAGCTCCACCGGAATATATTGTTTGCTGCACATCCAGCAGAAACTGATTTCTAAAATGCGGGGAAGTGAGGTTCTGTGCATTGGTAAAGTCACGGTCTGTCATTAAGGCATTGCCGATGTAGCTTGCACTGAGCCTGGCACTGATGTCTGGCAGTCGTTGGCTTTTTGCTGCTTTGATGCCTTCTTGCGCAGCGTCTACGGAAGTCTTTCCGGCCTGAATGTTGGTATTGTTTTTGTCTATCAGTTTAAACATTTCTTCGATGCTCATCCTGTGCTGAGCCGAAGCTGATAGGGTAGAGGCGAGAAACATCGCCAAAATCATTCTGTTATTCATATTCTCTTTGAATTTTCGAGTGCAAAGTTACAGGTTTTTGGAGAGCGTAGACTTACAAAAATGTAGTCAGAACTTGACAATACGGGAAATGTAAGGCGTTTTATGTCAATTCCTACATCTATAATTGATACCATTTATTTGCTGTAGTATTCTCTTTTTCTTAACTTTGCAGCGTGAACGAAACAGAATTTATAATTTTTGATAAATCAGCGATAGATAAGGAAGTTCATGCAATCGACCATGGTGCTATCGTCTATTCACACTCGGGTAATGCTCGAGTGCGAATCAATTTTGAGTATTGGGATTTAAGTAGTAAGGATGTCCTTATCTTCTTTCCTGGAGATATGGTGAAATGGGAAGTCGTAGATGATGACTTTTCTGCCTATGTTATCAGATACAGTAGTGATATCCTACGTTCAGCAAGCATGAATGTGGAGCATGCCGTCTATGATTCACTGAAGTCTGACAGGCGCTGTGGGTATGAATATCTGATTAATGAAGTGGTGGACAGCATGTTCCGTATATTCAAGTTCTATTTTACAGTAGAACATTACTCCATGACCGATCGTATAGTAGCCTTACAGTTGCAGGCGTTTTTCTTGGGCTTTTACGATTATCTTCTCTCCAATCCACGAGAAGACCTTCGAAGTAAGGGCACTCAGCGCAGTGATGAGTTGTTCAATAGATTCATGGATTTGCTGGAACATGAGTACAATAAGGGGCATGAAGTGAATTATTACGCTGACCGTATGAGTATTACGCGACGATATCTTGGCATTATCGTAAGAGGCAAGACAGGTATGTCTCCAAAGCATATTATCGACGAATATATTATTCTGAGATTAAAGTTGGTGATGCGAACGTCCAAGCGTAGTTTGAAGCAGATATCCCACGACTTCCATTTCTCAGATCAGACAGCACTAACACGTTATTTCCGTACACATGTAGGCATTTCTCCACAGCAATATAGATTGAAATAATAACTGAACTTGCGCAAGCGAAAGGAGTTATAGGAAGAAGCGGATAGGAGAGTGGTTGAGCTAAGAAGATGTCCTCGTCACTCGACAAAAGTGTATCAATGCACAAAAAAATCGAGTCATACCATCGTGTTCTGAATAAATGTTTATATCTTTGCACTCGACAAAAATGTATCAATGCACAAAAAAATCGAGTCATGGAGATAAAACGCGACATACATCTTAATCGGATTATAGCCCGAAAAGGCAACGGAATGATAAAGGTAATCACCGGTATGCGCCGTTGTGGAAAGTCATACCTGCTGTTCACCCTTTTCTATAACTATCTGAAAGAACATGGTATTGACGATGCACACATCATAAAAGTTGACCTTGAAGACCGCAGAAATGCAGCATTGAGAAATCCTGATGCCTTGCTTCAATATATAGATTCCCGAATGACAGACAGTCTTCCTTATTTCATTCTTTTGGATGAAGTACAGTTTGTACGGGAGTTTGAAGATGTGCTGAACAGTTACCTGAAGATACCGAATGCTGATGTGTATGTCACTGGTAGCAATGCCAAGTTTCTATCTAAGGATGTCATAACGGAATTTCGTGGACGTGGTGACGAAATACACATCACTCCACTAAGTTTCCAAGAGTTTTCTTCGGTAAAAGAAGGAAGCCAGGAGTCGCTGCTAATGGAATATCTGACATACGGAGGACTTCCACAGGTGGCAGCTATGACTGATTCGCAACAGAAAATAGAGTATCTGAAAAATTTATTCACACATACCTATATCCGAGATATCAAGGAGCGTTATGACATTCAAAAAGACGATGACTTAGAAGAACTGATAAGTCTTATCGCCTCCAATATTGGAAGTCTGACAAATCCCACAAAACTGGAAAACAGTTTTAAGTCTGTCAAACGGAGTGTATTGTCAAAGGACACCATAAAGATTTACCTTGATCTGTTGCAAGATGCTTTCTTGATAGAAAAATCCACGAGATATGACATCAAAGGGAAAAAATACATAGACACTCCATCCAAGTATTACTTTACAGACTTGGGACTTCGTAATGCGCGTCTGAACTTTCGCCAAACGGAATCCACTCATTTGATGGAGAATGCCATATACAATGAACTTCGTCTTCGTGGACTTTCTGTCGATGTCGGTCAAATAGTAATTCAGAAAAGTGTGGAAGATGGCAAACGCCAACGTTCCACACTCGAAGTTGACTTTGTATGCAATCAAGGCTACAAACGCTACTATATACAGTCTGCTTATGCACTGCCAACAGAAGAAAAAAAGGAGCAGGAGCTAAACTCGTTGCTAAAAATCAATGACAGTTTCCCGAAGATTGTAATTGTCGGTACGCCAACACCTACATATCAAACAGAGGAAGGCATAACCATAATGAATGTCTACGACTTCTTGATGAATACAAACAGTCTTAATGTCTGAAAGAATTCGGGAAGTACTGATTTTTGCTTCACTGTTCAATCTTCCATTTGCAGTCACCATACCTGTCTATTATCTCGCTTTCTCTGATAGATGAAGGAGGCCAGTCGCGGGTATGCATAAAGGTCTGTTCTTGTGAACTCCATTGCCAATAATGTGTTGAACCAAGGCGATGGCCCAAGTAGAGCCTGCATTCAGACTGGAAAACATGTTTTTTTTGACATGAAGACATGAAGACATGTTTTTTGTTTCAATGGAAAGGAACGTGAAATATAATAAGTAATGCAAACAGCATCATTATAACATTTAATTTTAGTATCTTTGCTTGTTAATCATAAAGACTCTACACGATTATGTCTAAGAAATACACTCAAACACAACAAGTGATAGATACACTTCGCAAAAATGGAGGATATGCCACGCTTGGTAATCTTTATCATTTAGTAGACACAACATCGTGGGCTACTAAGACCCCTAATGAGTCTATTCGAAGAATCGTGCAAGAGTCTAATGAGATTTTTAGAATTCAACCTGGTCTTTGGGCATTGGAGGAAAATCGTGAAGAGGTTATGAGAAAGTTTGACATCCAAACCAAAGAGGCAAAGGATGACGAATGCTTCACGCATGGATATTATCAAGGTCTAATTATTGAGATTGGAAACATGAAAAACTTTATGACCTATGTACCAGCACAAGACCAGAATCGTAAATTCTTGGGAGAACCATTGGTACAGTTATGTTCAACCATTCAAATTCCAGATTTTACCTATAAACAATTGACCGACCGTGCGCGAACGGTAGATGTCATTTGGTTTAATGAGCGTACAATGCCTAATAGCTTTTTTGAGGTTGAACATTCTACAGATATTCAGAATTCTGTGGCTAAATTTTGTGATTTGCAGGATTTTTCCAGTCGTTTTGTTATTGTTGCACCTCAAAATAGAAAGGCGCAATTCGACAAAGTTATGGAAAGAACAGTATTCAAGGACTTTAAAGCACGTGTTATGTTTTGTAGTTATGAGAATATAATAAAACAATACGAGTTGATGTGTGCTGCACAAAAGATCGGTGGATTGCTTTAAATGCGTGTGATCATATTTTAACTTATGGGTATATACAGCGCTTTTATATAATACGCTGATAGTCATAGGTTGTGTATCTTATTGAATATGATCAATTTAGATCAATTATGTTAATCAATGATCAAGTAGACTTCTTCTTCTTTTTTTATTGTAGTTTTGTGCCAGTTTATGAGGTACAACGTTACGATAAAGGAAGTGCTTGCAAGGAGTTTGCAGGTGGAAGCCGATTCTGTCTCTGAAGCAGAGTCGGCAGTAAAGAGATTGTATCGTAATAGTGATGTTGTATTGTCGGCAGATGATTATGTAGGGACTGAGATTGATGTAGACAATCATCAACCATACTACAAATCCCCTTCCAACGACTTCACCCTCATTCAAGGTGATTGCGTGGAGACCTTGTCGAAGTTCAAGTTTGGCTTTGACATGGTGTTTGCGGACCCTCCGTATTTCCTCTCGGGTGGTGGTATAAGTTATCAGAATGGTAGGATAGTCTGTGTGGACAAGGGCGAATGGGACAAACCTATTACACCTGAAGAAATGGATGCTTTCAATTTGCGTTGGCTTGCAGCTTGTCGCGACCACATGAAGGAAAATGCAACTATCTGGATATCGGGAACACACCATAATATATTCAGTGTTCAGCAGCAGCTGATAAAGCTCGGCTTTAAGATACTTAATGTCATAACTTTGGCAAAGACTAATCCTCCACCAAACATTTCGTGCCGATACTTCACATATAGTACGGAGTTCATAATCTGGGCTCGCAAATCTTCAAAGGTAGCACATTACTTCAATTATAAATTGATGAAGGAACTGAATGGAGGTAAGCAGATGACTGATGTCTGGCTTTTGCCTGCTATTGGCAGATGGGAGAAGTCGTGCGGCAAGCATCCCACCCAGAAACCGTTGGGCGTTTTGGCTCGACTGATTCAAGCCAGTACAGAGTCGGCGGCATGGATTCTTGACCCTTTTAGCGGAAGTGCAACAACCGGCATTGCTGCGAATCTCCTCGGCAGACGCTATCTTGGACTTGAGATAGATGATGATTTCCTCGCAATGAGTAAGGCAAGAAGGGTGGAGCTTGAGGATATCACTATTCGCAACAACTATTTTAATCGGTTGATTGAAGCGAAACATATTCTCCCTCCAGAGAATCCTATTTTTGTCGCAGACGAATCAGGAATAGATTATGGTGTTCCTTGGTTAGATTGTTCTGCACACCGATAAATTCAGTTTTGAATTGATAGAATAAAACCTGTCTTCATGTCTTCCTGTCAAAAAACATGTCTTTCTGTCAGAAAAACGATTTATTCGCTGCTGCCGAATAAAAAAGTCTGTTTTTGTTTTGTGGCAGCGAATAAAAAGCATATCTTTGTAAGAAAAGTAAAGACATGGATAAGGAATTGTTCAGAACGATAATCTCTGAGAATCAAGAATATATAGGAAGCATACCATTGGTGGAGCGTCCTCTTGACTTGGAAGAGTATGGCAACTATGTGTTTGTGGGCGTAAGACAGGCAGGTAAGTCCTATTTGTTGTATCAGCGTGTGCAGCAATTATTGGCAGAGGGAAAGCTGTTGGAGGACATTGTTTATGTCAACTTCGACGACGAGCGACTGCAAGGGATGGTTGCTGCCGACTTCGACCTTATACTTCAGTCTTATCACAGCATGTATAGCGGTCAGCCGATATTCTTCTTTGACGAAATACAGAATGTGGACGGTTGGGCTAATTTTGCACGCCGTCTTGCCAACTTGAAGTATCGTGTTTATGTGACGGGAAGCAATGCCAAGATGTTGAGCCGTGACATTGAAACCGTTTTGGGAGGCAGGTATCTTAGTGTGAATGTCTTTCCGTATAGTTTCAGCGAATATCTTACGGCTGTCGGTGTGAATCTTGTAGGAGGATGGCAGTATGGCAGAAAGGCAAATGAGTTGCAGCGTCATTTCAGAACTTACTTTGAATGGGGTGGATTCCCAGAATTGGTCAACTTCCGCGAGAAGCGCATCTGGCTCAACAGTTTGTACAACCGCATATTCTTCAACGACCTTATTGTGCGCCATAAAATCAAGAATGAGGATGCCCTGCGTCTTTGTGTACGTCGCTTGGCAGAAAGCGTGATGCAACCCTGCTCTTTGAACAGATTGAGCAATTTGGTTAAGTCTACTGGTGTTTCATGCAGTCCGTCCACTATAATGGAATATGTGAGATATTTGCAGGAGTCTTGCCTGTTGATATCATTGGACAACTATGCCTCTAAGTTCACAGAAAAAGAAACTGTGAAGAAACATTATTTTGTGGACAACGGACTGTTGCACCTCTTCATCAACAACCCTGACACTCTATTGCTGGAAAACCTATGTGCCATAACTTTATACAAGAAGTATGGCAGTGGCATGTATTATTTCAACCGCAATATTGAGGTTGACTTTTATGTTCCTGATGAAGGTCTGGCTGTTCAAGCCAGTTATAGAATGAGCGACGAATCAACTTTGGAGCGTGAGATAAAAGCATTGGTAGCCCTTGATTCTTTATATCCTCTGAAAAAGGCACTAATTGTCACATACGAGGATGAGGGAATGATGGAGCGT
>UMHE01039423.1_pt1 | contig 10252 bp, 10 predicted proteins | sample 1965451 | NCBI WGS metagenome assembly UMHE01 (sample SAMEA4836090, study PRJEB28245) | human gut metagenome | biome: gut microbiome; material: fecal sample | place: Denmark | collected 2008 | reverse complement strand
TCACCAAATTTTCAGACACTTATATTTCGTCGAACTCACGTTATTATAGAATATAAGGATAAACTTATATGATATAAACAATATGCTTATCTGTTATTTCTCGACGGTTATTGTCATTTTACCAATGAAGGCTGCATTCTTACCATTCTGGTCTACAGGAATATCCTTGCCATCAAGGTTCTTTGCATATTTCAATGTTTGGAAATAGCTGTGGCTATGTCCGCCCAACACCAAGTCGATATATCTGCTATTAGCAATGATGCTTGGATCCTCGTATTTTGTGTTGCCCCAGCCAAGGTGGGAAATCAATATAACCAAGTCGCATTTCTTCTTTTTCTTCAAGAATTCGCTCATCTCCTTAGCCTTTACTCTTGGATCAAGGAATTTTACGCCTTTGCAAGTCTTTGCACTTACCAAACCTTCAAGCTCAGGGTCAAGCGCAAACACACCTATCTTCAGTCTTTTGCGCTTGATGATGATATATGGCTTTATCTTGCCTTCGAGAGCGGTACCAGTGAAATCGTAGTTGCTGCATAGGATAGGAAAGTTGGCATTGTCTGCCAGTCGTGCGAGATTCTCTACGCCGAAGTCAAACTCATGGTTGCCGATAGTAGAGGCAGCAATTCCCATTTTGTTCATCAGTCCCACTTCTACATCACCTTTGAACATTGTGTAGTATGCAGACCCCTGCGAAAAGTCGCCACTATCGAAATAAAGCAAATCTGGGTCTTTCTTTCTCTCTTCGTTCAGTACAGCCACACGACGTGCGAAACCACCTCTGCCTGCCAATGTGGTATCGGCAAGATTCTTTTTCACAGGCAATATACAGCTATGAGTGTCGTTGGTATGAAGTATTGTTAGTTGCTTAACCTTCTGTGCTGCCATTGATAATGGCATCAAAGCTATCGCCAAAGCGGTGATGGTAGTGCGCATGATATTCATATTATTTTTCATTTTCTTGCTCCTTTCTTTATTTATTCAATAACCAGTCTTCCTTCCACTTTGCTATCTACAGTTTTTCCTTGAGCCATAGCTGCCTTGAAATAGTCAACGATGATAAATCTTGCGTTGTTAGCTTTGTCTTGTGGAGATACGAGGTTTGTTGCCGACTTGAAAGCCAACAATCCGCCATTACCCTGTGCCAAATAGTCGATAGTAGCAATGCGATATGTGGCGTTAGGATCAATCTCCTTGCCATGTAGCTTCACCGACTTCAGCTTATAGCCTTTTGTCATCACCATTTCTACTCCGTGGCTCAATCCTTCACCTTTTTCGCTTGCTATTTGCTGGAACAATTCCAAAGTCTTTTCGCCAGTAAGAGTGAGGAAGCAAATCTTGTTCTCAAAAGGAGCCACAGCCAATACATCACCATATGTAACGTCGCCCTTTAAGAAAGTAGCACGCATACCTCCCATATTATATACTGCGAAGTCTGGGTTTTCGCCTCTGCGCTGTCCTTCCCATATCAGGATGTCGCACAATAGGTTAGAGAGGTCGCTCTCAGGCTTTTTTGCTCTCATGTCGTGAGCTATCTGACCTACCACCGGACTCATCACCGAGTCTACTTTTTGCTTATATGGCTTAAGCCACTCGTTGGCTTCGGTATTAGGATAAGCGTCATACTTGTCGTCAACCACTATTCTTGTGCGTTCAATTCCTGTCATATGCCAAGAAGAGCCACAAGCGCCACATACTGCCGCAAAGGCAATGGCGCCAATAAAATGTCTTGTTGTCTTTTTCATATATGGGTTATAAAATATCTGTGCAAAAATACGAGAAAAAAGTCAAACTGCCAAATAAAGTTTCTTTGTCAATTCTTTCATTGTACTAAAGATATACCTAAATTATAGTAAAAAAGTCGCTAACTCTTTGTCAGTTAGGAAAAATGTAGTAACTTTGCACCGCTTTTCGGCGTAACCGCTGATTGTGGAAGAGTCACAATGAATGTTACGTTGGAACGACAAACAATATTTAATTATCAAACAAAACAATGGATTTAATTAAAGTTGCTGAAGAAGCATTTGCAACCGGCAAGAAGTTCCCTGAATTCAAGGCAGGTGATACTATCACAGTCGCTTACAAAATCGTCGAGGGTTCAAAGGAGCGTATCCAGCTCTATCGTGGTGTTGTAATCAAGATTACAGGCCATGGTGAGAAGAAGCGTTTCACAGTTCGTAAGATGTCTGGTACTGTAGGTGTAGAGCGTATCTTCCCTATCGAGTCACCTAACATCGATTCAATCGAAGTTAACAAGCATGGTAAGGTACGTCGCGCTAAGCTTTACTACTTCCGTGCTCTTACAGGTAAGAAGGCACGTATCAAGGAAAAGCGTGTCGTTACTGGCGAGTAAAAAGAACTCATCGCAAAGAGATAAAAAGCAGTTTTTGCCCCTTTCGGCAGGAACTGCTTTTTGCTTATAATGCCTAATATTATAAAAAGCTAATAATTAAACAACCAACAACATGGAACAAAAGAAACACATTGGCACCCTCTGCGTGCAGGCTGGATGGACTCCAAAGAATGGTGAGTCGCGTGTGCTACCAATCATCCAGAGCACCACTTTCAAGTACGACAACTCAGAAGAGATGGCTATGCTCTTCGACCTTAAGAAAGAAGGATATTTCTATACACGTCTTCAAAACCCTACCAACGATGCTGTGGCTTCTAAGATTGCAGCCCTCGAGGGTGGAGTAGGAGCTGTGCTCACATCGAGTGGCCAGGCTGCCAACTTCTATGCTGTCTTTAATATCTGTGAGGCAGGAGGACATATCGTTGTTAGCAATTCAGTATATGGTGGCACCTTCAACCTCTTTGGTGTAACCTTGAAGAAGCTTGGCATAGATTGTACATTCATCGACCCAGCAGCTTCTGACGAAGAAATAGAGAAAGCATTCCAGCCTAACACCAAGGCTCTCTTTGGTGAAACCATCTCTAACCCAGGTTGCAATGTCTTCGATATAGAGCGCTTTGCTAATATGGCTCATAAGCATGGTGTGCCTCTTATTGTCGACAACACATTTGCAACTCCTGTCAACTGCCGTCCTTTTGAGTGGGGATGTGACATCGTTACACACTCTACCACCAAGTATATGGATGGTCATGCCACACAGGTGGGCGGTTGCGTTGTAGATAGCGGCAACTTTGATTGGGAAGCACATGCTGATAAGTTCCCTGGTCTTTGCACTCCTGACGAGTCATACCACGGACTCACCTATACCAAGGCTTTCGGCAAGATGGCTTACACCACAAAACTCGTAGCCCAGCTCATGCGCGACCTTGGCTCTATTCCTGGTCCTCAAAATTCATTCCTTCTTAACCTTGGTCTTGAGACATTGCATCTTCGTATGCCTCGTCATTGCGAGAATGCACAGAAGGTGGCAGAGTTTCTCCACGACGACCCACGTGTGGCATGGGTGCGCTATTCTGGTCTTGCCGATGATCCAGACCATGCTCTTGCCGAGAAGTATTTGCCTAACGGCTCATGCGGTGTGATGTGCTTTGGCTTGAAGGGCGACCGTGAGACAGCCATCAAGTTTATGGATTCCCTTAAGATGATAGCTATCGTTACCCACGTAGCTGATGCACGCTCTTGTGTGCTCCATCCTGCAAGCCACACCCATCGTCAGCTATCCGAAGAGCAACTCCTTGAGGCAGGCATCGCTCCAGACCTTATTCGCCTTTCTGTAGGTATTGAGGATGTAGAAGATATCCTTGCCGATATCAAGCAGGCTTTGGATCAAATCTAATGATTTATATAAGTTCTAAGATAAACCACAAGGGCATGCCACTTTCTCGTGACATGCCCTTTACCAATTCCAAGCATCTTGAGGCAATTCAATGCTAAGATGGTGGTTTCGGTTTGTGTTGTTATTATTTCTTAGTCTTCCGACTTTTCCTTTTGTTTAGCCATAAGACCATCTACAATAGAGTCTGCCAACGATATGTTTGGCACCAATATCGAGTTGCATTTTAGATATTGGCAAGCCTTGAGAAATATCTCTGCAGCAGGAACAATAACGTCGGCTCGGTCGTCTTTCAGTCCAAACTCCGTTTTGCGTTCCTCTATGCTCATAGGCTGCAGCAACTTATGCAGCCGGTTGAGCTCTGTTAGCGTAATCACGTTTAGCTCTTCTTTGCTATGGCGAGCCAATTTGCAAAGCTTGTTGATATTGCCTCCAGAACCTATAATCTGAATATCCTCATATAGGGTGGCATACTTGCTGAGGTTTTCCATAAACAGCTTCACGGTATCTTCCTTTACCTTTCCGCTAAGCATTCTTAGCGTTCCGATGTTGTAGGAATAGCTCTCTGCCAGTTCGCCATCATGTATTAGCGATACCTCTGTAGAACCTCCGCCCACATCGATATAAGCAAAGTTGCCCTTGTTAGAACCCGTTTTCTCAAGCAGGTTGTTGAATAGCAGTCTTGCTTCTTCTTGTCCTCTTATTATCTCCAACTCTATACCCGTAGTCTTTTCTATCTTCTTCATCACCTCTTTACCATTCTCGGCATCGCGCATGGCAGAAGTGGCACACGCCCTATATAGCTTCACATTATAAAGCTTCATAAAGTCTTTGAAGCCCTTCATCATGTGTACCATCATCTTAGTGCGTTCTTTTGATATCTTGTCGAGCGAGAACACGTCTTTGCCCAGGCGTAGAGGTATGCGGATAAACATCATCTTTCTAATACGCACGTTCTCTACCGCATTGTCAGGGTCGAAGCGTTTTATCAACAAACGTGCACCATTAGAACCTATATCTATGGCAGCAACATTAATGGGTTTCGTTTTCTTCGACATATCTTTTATATAGTTCTTCCTGACTGCGGAAAGGTTCGCCTTCCACAAAGTTGTTTGTTCCTCTTCCATCTACCACTCTTCCGTTCAGCGTGTCGCGCATACCATAAGATATTGTGCGCATAAGGTCGCTCTGCAATTCTTCGTCGTATACAGGTGTCATCACCTCTATTCGGTTTATCAAGTTGCGAGGCATCCAGTCGGCAGAACCAAGATAGTATTTTGGTTTACCTCCATTACAGAATATCAATATACGTGAATGCTCCAAGTATCTATCTATGATACCCACGCATCGTATGTTTTCGCTCATCTTTGGAATGCCAGGTACTATAGAACAGTTGCCACGAATCAGAATGTCAATCTTCACTCCAGCCTTCGAAGCCTGATATAGTTTGCTTACCACGTCGATATCGGTGATATGGTTGATCTTCATCTTCAACCAAGCCTCCTTGCCCTCGTTGGCATTGCGTATCTCGTTGTCGAGCATTCTTAGTATGCGACTCTTCATAGAGTTTGGAGACACCAATAGTTCGTTGAATCTCACTTGTGAGAATGGACGGTCTATAAAGTCGAACACCTTTGCAACCTCATTTACAATCTTTGGACGAGCCGTCATCATCAGATAGTCTGTATATATTCGTGCGTTGCCTTCGTGGAAGTTACCTGTTCCTATGCAGGCTATGTTGCCTTTCTTAGATTCTATGAGCAACAGTTTGCTATGTATCTTCAGACCTTCTACGCCGAATATCACGTTTACGCCTTCTTCCTGCATTCTCTTGCTCCATTTTATGTTGCTCTCTTCGTCGAAGCGAGCCAAGAGCTCCACAATAGCTGTCACCTTCTTACCATTTCTGGCTGCTGTGATAAGTGCCTTCACCACCTTTGAGTCTTTAGCAAGTCGATATAGAGTAGTCTTTATCGCTTTTACCTCAGGTTTTACGGCCGCCTCGCGCAACACTCGGATGTAGCCATTAAAACTATGGTATGGCACATGTATAAAGCGGTCTTTCTCTCTAATCTGGTCTAATATGCTATCTGGGCTAAGGAATTCCGGCTTCATTATCGAAGGCCAAGGCTGATATTTCAAATCTTTTTGTCCGCAGTCTGGAAACGACATCAAATCTTTATGATTCTGATATCTGCCGCCAGCAAGACTGGTATCAAGTTCCTTGGTCTTTAGTCTTTCGCGCATCTTCTTCACCATATCCTTAGGCATATCGCTATCGTAGATAATTCTTACAGCCTCTCCTTTCTTACGACTATTTACGCCCAATGCTATCTTCTCCATGGTTCCGAAGTCGGCATCGTTGTCCATCTCCATCTCAGCATCTTTGGTAAACTTGAATGAGAATGCTCTATACGAGCTCTCCTTGAAGCCTAAGAATACCAAAGGCAGACAATATCTTATCACATCGTCGAGATACATTATATTGTCGAAGCCTTCGCTCGATGGCACCTTCACCCAACGTCCAAACTGTCTGTCTGGCACTTTGATGATGGCATACTTCTTCTTGCCGCTCTTGTCTTCCGTTTTCTCTACTATCAGATATATGCGATTATCCTCAAGCGATGAGAAATCGTCAATCTCTGATAGCCAAATAGGATTAATAGAGCCGTTTAGCTTATCCAAAAAGAAACTATGTAGGAACTCCTTCTGATCGTCGTTGAGTTCTGTTTCTGTGAGCAGACGGATATTGTGAAGCTCAAGTTCGTGGAATACTTTGTCCACCGACTCTGTATATTCTTTCGAATATGTTTCGTTGAGCTTGTTTATAACCTTTAGTGTTTTTCGTAGTTGCTGTTCTGTCTCATGCGAGACCTTTCCTTCCAGCATGCGGTTGAGCGATGCAACTCTCACACGGAAGAACTCATCGAGGTTGTTAGAATAAATACCCAAAAACGACAACCTCTCGTGCAATGGCACATATTCCTTGTTAGCTTCCTGCAGTATGCGGTGGTTGAAATACATCCAGCTGATATCTCTATCCACATACACATTCTTAAGCATCTGTTCCTTAGTCATTTTGCTTGGTATTAGTGGTTTTCTTATCAGCTTTATTCTTCTCCTCAGGCTTCTTGGTATCAGTAGGCTTCTTTATTGCAGTAGTTTTCTTAGTTTCTGCTGATTTCTTCTCCTTCTTTACCTCCTGAATAAAATATTCGCTTTCGCTCTCGTCATAGTGTAAAGCTTTGCGGAAGAAGCTTGTGCTACCTTCTGGTACAAATATCTCGCGTAGTTGGTCGCACTCGTCGAAAGTGTGACGTCCCAACTTATCTGGCACACTTGCAAATGTCACTCTCTTTAGCTTGTCGCATTCTGCAAACGAATATCCTCTTACCTCTTTCACGCTTGCTGGCACATATACTGTTTCCAATTCGTCGCAATCATAGAAGGCGTCGCGCTCTATTGTTACTACTGTGTTTGGTATGATGACATTCTTCAAGTTTTTCTTTCCGCGGAATGCCATCTCACCAATCACAATAGTACCTTCTTGTATGTGGAAGTTTTCGCTTTGCGACATGCAATAGATGATTCGTTTGCCATCTGCAGTATATACACCTTCGCCATCGTATTCAAAACTGTCGCTATCTATCTTCTGTAATGCGAGGTTTAATACGAGGTTTTCAAACTTTTCATTCTTTTTGGAACTTTTCTTCTTCAGAATCTCCAAAATAGCCTTCTTGCTCTCTTTCATTGTATTGCTGTTTTTATGATATCCTTTATTTTTAGCCTTAAATTCTGCGGCAAAGGTACTTCATAGATATTTCAATCATAATACAGCAATATTATATGTATGTTACAGTCTGTTTTCTACAGCATACACCACATGGTAACGAGGAAAGGTACGCTGAAGTCAGTAACGAAACCATGGTATATGCTCAAGGCAACATAGCGTTGACCAATAGTTTGAGTGATTATTGGTAGGGTGGTGTCCATGGTTGTAGCTCCACCTGTAGATATAGGAGCCAATGGGCCAAACCATTTTGCCAATAATGGTGTTAGCAATAGCGTTGTCATCTCGCGGATTATATTAGCAAGCAAGGCTATGGTGCCAAGTTCTGCTCCACGATATTCAGTTATGAAAATACTCGATAGAGAATAATATGCAAAGCCGCTATTCAAAGCCAAACAGTCTTTGAGGCTTCGATGTTGCAAGACGCTTGTGAGGTCTATGTTCATTATCAAGTATGCCACCACAGCTCCGAGCCATGAGCCTAATATCGTTGCCAAAGGCAATAGTGCCAATCGTGGGCTAAGGCTTTTGATATCTTTCTTCATATCAGGATTCATTCCTATGCCTAAGCCTACGAAGAACAATAAGAAGCATAGCGCTATGAAACTTGTGTCGCTTTCCATCACCCATACTGGCATACAATCGGTATGTCCGGCTATTAGTCCGAGAATGAAAAAGCCTACCACTATCAAACTACCTTTCATTCTTCGCCTCCTTTCTTATCTTGCTTAGCCATCTTCCATAATCCCCATGCCAAGGCGCAGCTGCCCAATGTTCCGCATACTGACAACACTAATGCTTCAACACCCAATGTAGGCAATGATTTTATTATTTGCTCGTTGCTTCCCACTTCTATGCCAAGCATGAACAGTAGCGTCCATATCAGCCATGTTGTTGTTCTTCCAGCCCATGTGCCTATAGATAGCTGCTTGTCGCAGCCTATCTTTGTGCGTATGATATATCCTACGCTAATACCAAGGAATATGAATAATATTACTATGAACATTACTTTTTCTCTATTTTCTTTATATGGTATTATTGTTATCTTTGATATAACCACAAAAAAAAGTGTATCAAACTGTGTGATTTGTTTGATACACTTTCTTAGTAGTTATGTTTGCTTGCTTTATTCTGCTTTGTAAATTCTCGCCTTATGGACGCTCATCGAAACGAATCATCTCGTCCATGTGGTATGCAGATGAAACCTGTCCACGTACATGAGTAGAGATGTCGCCATCCTGTGGCCATTGTGAAGTCTTAGTGCTTGGCAACTTCACAGTCTTAAGCCAATTCCAAATCTGCTCTGTTGCAACATCTGGATTTACGTAGCTATGAATCTCGAATGTGATACCATCGTCGAATACGCCACGAGCCAACTTCAAAGCTTCCTTGGCTTCTGCTGTTGTGCAGTCAATCAAGATATCAATACCAGTAGCTGTATGGTTGATTTCTACAGGGAATGAGAATTCCTTACCTGCAAACTCAAACTTAGCTTCGAAGCTCTCAACATACTGATAAACATTACCAGTACGGATATCGAAGTCGTCAGCTACAGCCTGACTCTCCATAGGGATAGGGAGGAATACGTGAACAGCTGCTGTATCGCGAACGTGGATAGAAGTCTTAATCTCGTTCCAGTCCTTGTGCTCCTGCTGGTGGATATCGAACTCAACCTCGCCCTCACGGACTACAGGGGCAGGTGTTGGCTCTGGCTTTGGTGTAGGATTTGAATCTGGGGTTGAAGGAACAACAGGAGTTTCACCCTTAGCAGGCAAAATCTTCATAATCCAGTCGTCATAGACACCATCAGCGTCAATCTTACCATCACCATTTACCATCATGTAGTCTATACCAAGATAGTAGTTACCATTCCAGTAGTATAGTCTCCAGTTGTCAATATTTGCACCTCCGTAAGACTCGTGAGTACGTGCACCCTGAAAACCCTGAGTCATAAGAGCAGAGTTGTGAGTAACTGCGTTTTCACACTTACCTTCATTGAAGTTGTTAACATGTGTATACAAACTTACCCAACTTTGAGGATTACCATTAGAATCAAGTTCCCAGCTATTCAAATCTCTAACTTCTTTGATTTGGAGTTGATTCAAATGAGTAGAACCATCAATGTCATTATGCTGTGCACCATTCCTGTCCGTATAGCTATACTTGTTGTGTGCACTAATCACGTGCTGTACATAGAAATATGTATATCCTGGCCATTTTACAGATGCTCCAGGATTTTTGCGAACATAGTCAAGGATACCAGCTTTTTCTTCGTCTGTAGGATATTCTGGCATTTCTGCACCCCACATGTTGCCATTTACATCGCATCCACGTGAGCCTGCAATCTTATTGCCTCCGAAATAAAAGTTTACTTCCGATGATTGTGTGCCATACTTCTGAGCATTCTCAGTCAGAATATTGCCTGTTGTCTCAATGTCTTCACTGCTACATGATACCATACCCAAAGAAAGGGCGGTCAATGATAGCATTCCAATTAGTTTACTCTTCATATTTTTGGGGATTTTTCAGTTTGTTTAAGATGAAAATATGTTAGGTGTAATATTTCGGTTGCAAAGTTACAATAATTTAATTTTACAACCAAGCGAATGGTCTGTAAATTTTGATTTTAAACTTTAAAAAAATGATATAGGTTACTAACATGCATATTTAGCTATATAAATAGTGTTTGCTGAATAAGTCACAATTATTTGATAAACAG
>UMHE01071310.1_pt1 | contig 10299 bp, 8 predicted proteins | sample 1965451 | NCBI WGS metagenome assembly UMHE01 (sample SAMEA4836090, study PRJEB28245) | human gut metagenome | biome: gut microbiome; material: fecal sample | place: Denmark | collected 2008 | reverse complement strand
TCTAAAAATTATTTTCCGTGTCTACTTCTCGCGCGCGGTACACGTAATCGCAAATCTAATAAAAAACAATGGCTTTTCGGAAACAAAAAAATGCCTTTTTATGTGGCAGATGTGAAAAAAAGTCGGATTTGAGATTACCTACGTAATAAAAAATACGTAGAATTACCTATTTGTTTCAATGTTCCGATGCTCTACATTTGCAAAAACGTTATAAATGGCGATAAACTTATCCCGACACTAAAAATACAGATTTGTCATGATACCTAAAATTATCCAAAATCCAATGCGGCACTTTACGGCAGCAGTCGCAGTACTCCTGTCGCTTGCATGCGCATTTTCCTGCAAAAAGGAAAAAGGGGGAGGAGACACCCTCGAAAAGATATATTTCGTGGATCCTGCATCAGCGTCCATGGTCCTTTCCCAAGGCCAGACTGGATATATAATGTATGCCACTGTTCCTGAGAGTGCGGCGGCTACTGCAGTCATGGAATGGTCATCTTCTGATACAAACATAGCGGAAGTGTTCAACGGCCAAGTGACAGCCATTGCGCCGGGAAATACCGTCATCACTGTCAAATGCGGCAACGTCTCGGCTACCCTGGACGTGCAGGTGGTGCCGATTCCGGTCACCAGTTTCAGCGTCCCGAAATCAATGAACGCCTACATGGACATGCCGACGCCTATAAAACTGACAGTGGAACCGGCAGAGGCCAATGCAGCGTCGCTGGAATGGAAATCGGACAACCCGGAAATCGCAGAAGTCGTCATTGAAAGCGGGAAGGCTTTTGTCAATGCCAAGAAAGAGGGAGGATGCAAGATCACGGTGACTCCTTATAATAATTCGGAAGCGTCGCAGCAAATCTCGGTTACGGTCTATCCTGCAATCTTCAAGCTCATGAGGAGATCAATATCAGGTGAAAGCAGTTATGTGGAGATTCTGAACGATGACTCTTTCGACATCACTGATATCGGGATGCCTACATATGAGGGAATTCGCTACATTGAAATGATCAGATTAGATGGCGGCGAACTTCTGGAATCTTCGGTGGAGGTTAATAATGAAAATTCGGGAATCGTTTCCATAACCAAACATAAACGCAGCGAAAGTAAGATTATCCTTAATCTCGAGGAGAAGTCCGAGGTCGGGGCTACCAAGGTATCCGTATCTCTGAAAGAGGATGACAATGTCTATACGAAAACCTTTACCATCACCAGACAGAAGCATGATTTTACATCCGATACGAAGATTTGCCGGATATATACGGAAACTCCGGTAAACGATGTGGAGGAAATGGCCAGAAATGCCACTATGGAAGTGCAGATGTTTCCGGCTGTGAATGCCGTCTGGACCAGCAGCAATGAGTCCGTAGCCAAGGTGGTGCCGGCAACAAGTGACGGAACAGGATTCTCTCCGATGGCGGAGATCCGGACATTTGCCGAGTATGGTTCCGCTGAAATCACAGCGACCGACGAAAGCGGAGAGCATACACGTAAATTCACGGTCAGGGTATCCAAGGCTTCATTCCCGGCGGGGACGAAGATCTGTATCCGGGTGAATGGTAAGATTGAGCCTGTCGGTGAAAGCACGACAATCCGTGCATCATATGACGGCAGAAACGATGAAGCGTTTGGCCTTATGGATGCTTCCGGAAATTACCTCTCCACATTCACTAATTTCAAGTGGACAATCGAATCTCCTTCGTGTGAATGCAGTCTTACCTCAGTCGGTGCCAGTGGTGTTGTCGTCGCTCCGATTTCTACTACTACTTTCAGCGGCAGCAAGACAGCAACCCTTGTCTGCACCGACGATGCCGGCAATCAACTAAAGCATAAGATCATCATCTACAGTCCGATAGCTTTCGGCAGAAACGCATTGGGCGCCAAAGTGAACAGCGAAATGTTCTACGAAGATGCGAAAGTGGATATCGGTAACAAAGCAGTGGTGGCACTTTACGGAAATAAAAAAGTGCCTGTTACACTTGCTGGGGTGAAATGGTCCGGTTTGGAAAAACTGAATTCTTATGGAAGTGTAAATATTTCGACTAATAGTACCAACACTATCTCATATTTCGAATTTACGCCTAATAAAAGGATGGAATCTGTGACTATCACTGTGGAGGATGAAATAGGACAGGAACAGACTCTGGATATTCAATCTGCCGCGTTTCATTTCCCGAAGGGTGCCAAACTCTATTATAGTTATACTGAATTGAATCCGACCAATAGTGGTTGGAAAGAAGCTATATCTGGGGTGCCATTGAGAACTAATATTTCGACTAAATTAAAATTGCGACATCTGAAACGGGAGCACCTGTTGTGGATAAAACTTATTACTATCAAGTTTGGGCATCTGCGATAGAACAGAGTAAGAACAACAAATACGTAAATGAGTTTTCTCCTTCATATTTGGAGTACAATGTGTTTAGTGTTTTTGCAAATGGATGTCCACCGCGAGGTCAAGCTCCACAATATTATTCTATTGTTGTAGAGGATGATTATGGGACATCATTGAGAAATGCGTTCTGTATACGTGAGTTGTTGAAATTCGATTCAAGTACCAAATTTGAAATTTGCATGTATGGGCTTACTTCCTATGTGGATTATGCTGGAGGAAATACTCAACTCATAACTGTTCCGAAGTCGAAGTTCTTTTCTGACGGCAGTATAGGTGTGCAATTATCGTTAGGATACACCATTCGGTATCCTTTTCCGGAGGCCAGAATCACTAATTCTGTTGGAAAAGAATCAGAGTATTCCGAATATCACAAAGAATTTTTGAGAATATATCCGGCGGAGCATGGTGCTACAACCAGTGTTGTTCTTTATGATGATTTCGGCAATAGTAAAACTATTCAGTTTAAAGTTCAATAATTATAATCAATTAATACTCACTCTATTATGGAAGAACTTTTGAAACAAATCAAGAAGGCGGCGGAGTCGATGCTTCGCGACGCTACAGCACAGGAGAAGAAGGGAAACAAGGCAGCAGGATTGCGCGCCCGCAAAGCTTCCCTCGCATTGGAACCGATGCTCAAGGAATTCAGGAAAATGTCCATCGCCAAGATGAAAGGACTTGCATGCCTCATGGTTATAGTATCATTGGCAGGAACAGCCTGTGTATCCTGCGAGAATGTGGACCCTACTGACCTTACGGAAGCCAACCTTCCGGTGAAGAGCATTGTCTGCGGTCACGTGAGATTCGTTCCTACAGGCAAAGATCCGGTTAATGCAGGTGTGGGTCTGGATGTGAACATTTTCTATGGACAGAAAGATGACAAGGGAAATGTGGAATATGCATTGAAAACTGTAAAGACTCTCCAGTACGGATATTTCGAGACCACTATCGGATGTCCTGTAGGCCAGAATCTGGAAATCAAAGTGGAATGCACTGCAATGTCTCAGGCAGAAGCATCAGTAACAGGCAAAACAGACAAACACACCGGCAGCACGTATTTCCATGCGGAGGTTGCCAAATCGGTTACTTGTGGCACAGCAGCCTATTTCCCGCTTGACATGACACCTGCTGCATATATTTCCACGCCTGGACTTGTTCAGCCGTAATGCTCTTCATGTCTTGCATGACAGATGTCTGCATGTCTGAATTTCAACAACTAACATTTAATCGACTTTATAATGAAAAAAATTCTGATATTGAGTCTTGCGGCATTGACATTGGCATCCGTGGGCGCTATGGCGCAGGGGGAGAGCAATGTCCCTGAAGGCAAGCGTATCACATGCTACCATGTGTACTCTGACAAGGCTCCCCATTTCTCACCAAAGCGCGGCGATTGGTCCATCGGTGTCACTTTCAACCCTGCGACTCTCTCGTATCGGCTGAAAATGCAGCCGGACAATGGTGATTTCGCCGGTGATTTCATCGAAGGGATGGCAACGTCCAGCAAGCAGATGTTCATCCTTTCGCAGGATCCTCTGGCAGCATTCCGCGTAAGATATTACCTGAGTGACAATTGGGCAGTCCGTGCCACGCTCGGTCTCAACGGAAGCCATATCAATTACCGTGAATATGTGGACGACGACCTCGCCAAGGCTGTCAATCCGGATTCCAAGAATCAGGTTGCGGATGCGGTGCTGTCCAATCTCAACAGCGGTAGCCTCTCTGTCGGTATGCAGTATCTGGCAGGAAAAGGCCCTCTCCGCTTCTCTGCGGGATTCGGCCTCACCTATGCCATCGCCGGCGGAAGTCTGAATTTCAAGTACGGCAACGCCATGACACCGGAAAACCGCGTGCCTTCGTCAATGCCGATGACACGTCCGGCTCCTGCGGGTGCCAAAAATCCTACACTCAATGACTTCCAGTCGCAGCTCGGCATCGCGTATGCCCGTCCGACAAGACGTTACAATGTAGGTTACATCCACGGTATCGGTATCAATGCCGATATGGGTGTGGAGTGGTTCATGACCGGACGCATTTCTCTTGCCGGTGCCATGACCTTCACTCCTGTGATGTTCATTTTCCAGCCTCAGACCTGGACCCAGTTCGAAGGCTTCTCTACCAAGACTGGTGGAGTGGAGCAGTACAATGACCTTGTAAGCCCGGGCAGCAGCGCCGTTCTCTATGGAACTGAAAACATTGGCTTCAATGTTTCGCTCAACTATTACTTTTAACAGTTCTTGTTTATGAGAAATACCACATTATTGAAAACAGTCGCGCTGACAGTATCGCTTTTGGCTTTGACGACACCTTCAAACGGTCAGGGTTTTCTGAAGAAACTGAAGGATGCGGCAAATAACGCTACAGAAAAAGTGAATACGGCAGTGGACAATGCCGGCTCAGCATCATCAGGTGCTGTGGCTGTGCCGAGAGCTTCAGGCCCGACATATTATGTGTCCCGCAGTGGCTCCAACAAAAATGACGGACTCAGTCCTTCAACAGCGGTAAAGAACATCCAGAAGGCCATTGACCTGGCTTCTGATGGGTCTGAAATCAGAGTTGCGGAAGGCAACTATTTCGGCCTCCTGAACAAGGGCAATATCATCATTGACAAGCCACTCGTGATTATGGGCGGCTACAATGCGGATTTTTCCGAGCGTGATGTGCTCAAGTATCTTACGACCATTGCTCCGGATGACAATTCCAACGGTTCTTCACAGGGACGCGGAACCATCCAGATCCGCAGCATTGAAAAACCTGCCTCTACCCTCGTGATCGACGGTTTCGTGTTCAACAAGGGCAATGCCATCGGCTACAATCTCCGTGGCGAAGGCTGGCCGGAGGGAGTGGAGACTCCGTTCATGATGCGTGAAGGATCCAAGGGACAGGGTGGTCCTAACCTCGAAAACAAGGAAGTATATACTCAGGAGACTTACTTCATCTATTTCGACGGTGTTGCCGGCAAGGTGAACAATCTCAATGTCTTCGTGCGTAACTGTACTTTCGTGAATGGTCCTAACACCACCATCTGCGGCCTTCTGAAAGGTTCATTGACAGTGGACAACTGCGCGTTCATCAACAACCGCGTGACCACTATGGATGTACGAGGACCGGATCCTAATGCCATTACCAAGGTGAATTTCCGCAACAACACCGTGCTTTTCGTATGGTCTTACACCAAGGATCTCCAGTCTCAGGGCTTCGGCTTCAGGTTCCAGCCTGGCACAAGCTGTACTCTCGAGAACAACATCATCGGTCTGACCATTTTCGCAGGTGTTGACAGGACGCACATTGACAGCGACGCTAACCGCGAGGCGAAACGTCACGATGCAGTGAAGAACAATATCTTCTTCCTGAACCGTATCACCGACCTGACCATCCCTGGAGGCGGAATGCTCACCAGAGTCAAGGTAGAGGATTTCGATGATGTAGAGGCTATTGCAGAGAGTAGCGGCAACAAGTCGCTCACCGATCCTGCCCTGTTCAAGGGAAAGATTGACGAGGCTTACCTGAACGGCTTCCTGAGCGTTTCCTACAAGGAGACCACGTCATATAATCCGAATTCCGCAGCCAACACTTTCCGTTCGGCAATGGGTATGAACATGACGGGTACGATGACTTCTTCAGTATCCATGTACTTCAACCGTTATCCATGGCAGAAGGCTCTCGACGTATTCGGTGCAGTTCCAGGATGCGGAGCTCAGATACCAAGATAACAACTTCTAACCTATTTGAGTGGGGGTGGCCTGTCAGGTCGCCCTCCTTTTATATATAGTGGCGGCAGTTGTTCGGAAAAGTCAATGAAATGAGTTATCTTTGCTTGGATAATTTATCACGGCGGGATGGCGATACTGGAAAAACTTGTAGTTCAGGACTATAGGAACATTGCATTGGCGGAACTCGAGTTCTCTGCCAATATAAACTGCATATCCGGCGGCAACGGGGAGGGCAAGACGAATCTTCTCGATGCCATCTGGTACCTGTCAATGACCAAGAGCGCTTTCCGTACATCGGAGAAGGACAATTTCCGCTATGGGGCGGACAGCTTTTCCATATCAGGTACATACTTGATGCAGAATCAGTTGCGCTCGAGATTCTCTATAAAGGTCGCTTCGAAAGGGGAGAAGAGACTGCGCCGTGATGACAAGCCTTATCAGCGTATATCCGAACATATAGGTGAACTGCCGGTGGTGATGGTGTCTCCGGACGACATTTCACTGGTCAGTGACTCGGGTGAGGACCGCAGGCGTTTCCTGAATATGGTGCTGTCTCAGATGGACAAGACATATCTGTCTGATGTCCAGCAGTATAACCGTCTGCTCAGCCAGAGAAACGCAGCATTGAAAACAGACTCTACTGATATCTATTTCCTGGAGGTCATGGACGGACGTATGGAATCCTACGCGTCCCGTATATTCGAGAAACGCAAGGCCTTCATAGAGGAACTGTCCGGAGTGGTGCAGCGTTATTATGAGTCATTGTCCGGCGGCAGGGAAGCGGTAGGCATCTCTTACAAGTCGGATATGGAGAAGGGAGGTCTGGCAGATGTGCTCGCATCGGTGCGGAACAGGGATATGGCTCTCGGCTATACTTCGGCGGGGCCCCAGAGGGATGACCTGGTTTTCAGTATGGACGGTCATTCCATCAGGCGCTGCGGCTCGCAGGGACAGCAGAAGTCGTTTCTGGTGTCATTGAAATTCGCGCAGTACGAACTGATGAAGAACTGTTTCGGAGTGCCTCCGATGCTGCTTCTTGATGATGTTTTCGACAAATTGGATATGGACAGGACTTCCGCGCTTCTGGCGATGGTGGCCGGCAATGATTTCGGACAGATATTCATTACGGACAGCAACAAGGTGCGGCTTGCAGGCATTGTGGACAGCATAACTGACGACAGGGCATACTTCGAAACGTCAGACGGCAATTTCAGAAGGGAGGAAATCTGATGAGGTACAAGGGAAAGAGTCTGTCATTGGAACGCAAGGACCCTTCGCAGCTGGGAGAAATCCTTCCGCAGATGTTGAGGATAATGCATCTGTCTTCCGGGATGGATGAGCAGCTGGTGATGAGGGCGTGGGACAAGGTGACCGGAGCAGGTCCATATACATTGTCCAAGTCGATGAAGAACGGGGTGCTTTACTGCTCCATTTCTTCTTCTGTAGTGCGTAACCAGCTGTTTTATAACAGGTTGGCCATAGTGGAGGCGATTAACAATGAAGTGAAGGCCGATCCACTGTATAATGGACGGCAAGGACGCGAACCGCTTAAAATATTGATATTGAAATAAATATATTGGAGGAACCGAATGGAACCTAAACCTAAATTTAATATCGTGGCCGACAGCGCCATCCCTTTTATGGAGGGGGTCTTCGAGCCGTATGCCAATGTGAAGTACATCCCCGGGGAGGATATCTGCGCTGCGGATGTGAAAGATGCAGATGCTCTGGTCATCAGGACCAGGACCAAGTGCAATGCGGAATTGTTGGACGGCTCGGCGGTGAAGTTCATTGCCACGGCCACCATCGGTACGGACCACATTGACTTTCCTTATTGCGACGCCCATGGAATTACCGTAAGGAATGCTCCGGGCTGCAATGCCGGGGGAGTGATGGAGTATGTTTTCTCTGCATTGTACGGACTGGCTTCGCGCAGGGCGATCAACTTGGAGGGCGACACTATCGGAATTGTCGGAGTGGGACATGTGGGTTCATTGATAGAGAGGATGGGCTTGGCTTTGGGCTTCAAGATTCTCAAATGCGACCCTCCACGTGCTGAGGCGGAAGGCCCGTTCGGTTTCTGCGACCTGGAGTATCTTCTGGCGAATTCGCAGATTGTCACGATGCACACACCGCTCAATGAGACGACGCGTGGAATGGCGGACAGGCATTTCTTCTCGCTGATGCAGCCGGGTGCGTTCTTTATCAATGCTTCGAGAGGTGAGGTGGTGTGTGATGAGGCGTTGAAGGAGGCCATGCCGAAGCTCGGGCCGGTCATCATCGACACGTGGAATCATGAGCCTGACATTGACAGAGAGCTGATGGATATGGCTGCGATAGCGACTCCGCATATTGCCGGTTATTCGTATCAGGGCAAGCAGAACGGTACGGCAGCGGCTGTGCGCGCAGTTGCCCACTATTTCGGGATCACTGCTCTGTATGAGTTCTTCCCTAAGACGGATCTGCCTGAAAATGAGGCGGTAAAGCTCGATTTGAAGGGGCTCGGACAGGGAGAGATTGCGGCAATGCTGCAGTACAATTATCCGATTTTCACGGACGATTTCATGCTCAGGCTGAATCCTGAAGATTTCGACAAGCTGAGGTCGGAATACAAATATCGCAGAGAAGTTTATATTGACTAAAACTGATAGCTATATGTTTGAGAAAGAAGATGTTAGAAAAATCGAGGAGCGTGGCTCTTCTGTCAGGACAGTGGAAGCTCAGGTGGAGCGTTTCAAGAAAGGCTTTCCGTGGATGAACATTGTTTCGCCTGCGACTCCACATCGTGGAATCAAGGTGCTGACTCCGGAAGAGGCTGATGCTGCCGTGGCTTATTGTGACAATGCCTCTGTGCACGGCAAGTGCAAATTCGTGCCGGCTTCAGGTGCAGCTTCCAGAATGTTCAAGGATATATTTTCCGGGCTTGCCTCTCTCGAGAATGGCGGTGATCCTGGTGCAGGTTCGCCTGTCGGACAACTCGCAGGCCGGATAAAGGATTTCGCTTTCTATACTGAGTCAATGTTCGGTGAGCCTGAGGATTCTGCGGATTATAGAAAGGATGTTGCGGAGAAAGTGCTGACAGACAAGGGATTGGGCTACGGTTCAAAGCCTAAGGGCGTTATCCGTTTCCACAGATATGCTGACGAATGCCGTACTGCATTTGCGGAGCATCTTGTCGAGGCGCAGGAGTATATGAGGAATGCGGACGGTTCCGCAAATATCATTTTCACGATATCGCCTGAGTTCCAGCCGTTGTTCGAGCAGGCTCTGGAAGAGGTGAAGTCTGTTTATGAGAAGAAATACGGGGTCAAGTTCAATGTTTCGTTCACTTTCCAGAACAAGTACACCGACACTGTTGCTGTGGATCTGAAGAACAGGCCTTTCCGTGACGAGGATGGTGAGCTTCTGTTCAGACCGGCAGGTCATGGGGCATTGATCTATAATCTCAATGAACTGGATGACGAGCTTGTTTCCATCAAGAATATCGACAATGTGTCCAATGAGCGTTTCCTTCCGGTTACTGCCAAGTACAAGAAGGTTCTTATGGGCAAGTGCCTGGAACTCAGGGACAAGATATTCTCTTACCTGCATCAGTTCGATGTCATTTCCGATGTCAAGTCAGATGCCTGCCGCCAGCTTTGCGACAAGGTGGAGTCTTTCCTGGACGCCGAGCTTTGCATTCAGCTGCCTCTGACACGCAGTATCGAGGACAGGGTGGAACTGCTCAGGTCCAAGCTGAACAGGCCGATTCGTGTCTGCGGTATGGTGCGCAACCAGGGTGAACCTGGCGGAGGCCCGTTTGTAATCGCAGGTAAGGACGGCTCCTCAAATCTCCAGATTCTCGAGAGCGTGCAGATAAATATGAATGATGACCGGTCCCGGGATATTCTCGCCCATGCCACCCATTTCAATCCGGTGGACCTCGTCTGCTGCATCAGAAATTATAAAGGAGAGAAGTTCAATCTTCTGGACTATGTGGATGAGAATGCAGGCTTCATCAGTTCCAAGAGTTATCAGGGACGTGAGCTTAAAGCTCTTGAGCTCCCCGGCTTGTGGAACGGCTCGATGAGCGACTGGAATACCAGTTTTGTGGAAGTTCCGCTGGATACGTTCAATCCGGTGAAGGTCGTTCTCGACTTGCTGAGACCTGCTCACCAGTAGTGAGGGTTACATATCGAGATAAAAAAACGG
>UMHE01054514.1_pt1 | contig 10313 bp, 6 predicted proteins | sample 1965451 | NCBI WGS metagenome assembly UMHE01 (sample SAMEA4836090, study PRJEB28245) | human gut metagenome | biome: gut microbiome; material: fecal sample | place: Denmark | collected 2008 | reverse complement strand
AGATGTTCAACTGGTTGAGCAATCTCTTGCATTGGCGTCAGGGGAATGAGGTAATTACTAAGGGAAAGCAGACCCAGTTCTGTCCTCAGAATGGTGTTTATGTTATTGCCCGTCAATACAAGGGTAAGAATGTGATGACCATCATCAATGGTAAGAATGAAGTCAACGAACTCAATGTGAGCCGTTATGCAGAGATTATCGGCAATGCGGCAAAGGCTACAGATGTAACCAATGGTCGTACTGTCCTTATCGATAAGAACGTGAAGCTTCGTCCACGCCAGACAATGGTGCTCGAGTTCTAAATATCTGATTTGAATTTTATTATTTTGGATTTGAATATCAAACATATATATTCATTACTTTGATTGATGTCCCAGTAAGCCGTGATTGGCTTATTGGGACGTTTTTTTTCTAAAAATTCTTTCTTTTCAAACATTCTTTGTATTTTTGCATTGAATATAATGAATATGGTGAGATACTTGTTTATATTGATAATGGTTCTGATAGTTAACTTGGGCATCTTTGCTCAGGGTAGCCTTCCTAATCGTTATCATGCCAGTTATCTCAACATGGCATTAGGAATGCCCAACAATTTTGCCGATGATATTTTTCAGGATTCTTATGGTTATATGTGGATTAGCACACATGGAGGCGGTCTGGTGCGCTATGACGGATATGATTTTCTGAATTTTGGATTAGGGGCTATCGGTGTGCAGTTGAGAAGCAATAATTGCAGGAATGTCTATGAAGACTCGTTTCGGCGCTTGTGGATAGCCTTTGAGGAAGGTCCGCAAGTTTTAGACCTCAAGACCATGCAGGCTATAGTTCCACCTTGTGAGAATGAGGCACTTGCCCAAAAGCTCTCTAAGGCACTCAAGCAATTCTGTACCCGTATGTATTGCGATTCAAAAGGCAATATGTGGATGCTTTCCCAGGTAGGAATTTATCGTTTTGCCTTCAATGAGAAGGGGGAGATCAACAGCATCCTGTTTGCTGCTTGTCCTTTCAATGCACCAGATTTAGGGCTTTGTGATGTGTATAGCAAGGGAACTGTCGTTATCTGCAATGAGGGTAAAGTTAGTGAGTTTTATGTGAAGAACAACCGCCTGTTAGCCAGAGATTTAACTTCTCAGTTTGCTCCGTTGGGTAATAACTATGCCGGTGCTGTGATTTATTATCATCAAAAAATCTGGCTGGCTACCAATAAGGGTTTGTTCAATAGTAATCAACAAGTCTATCATTGTTCTGCTGATACCCGCCATTCCCTGCAGCATGAGGTTGTAACAAGTCTGGCGATTTCTCCGGAAGGCAAACTTTTAGTGGGATCTCTCTGCGGTGTAGATATTCTTGATGATAAGACGCAGGAAATAGAGCATTGGAATATCAGCAGTCCTGTCAATCCCTTGAGCAGTAACTTTGTTAATTCTCTATTTTCCCGAAACGGACAGATTTGGGTCGGCACGGAGACGGGTGGTATTACGAAATTGATGCCACGTCTGTTGCAGTTGGAATTCTATCGTCATGACCCAGATCATCCAGGCAGTCTTTCCCCCAATGCTGTCAATGCCATGTATTCGGCGCCTGATGGTACGCTCTATGCAGGAACGGTTGAGGGCGGTCTCAATTGTCTGATGCCTCATTCCGACCATTTTATCCATTATACGACAGCCAATTCCGGTTTGCCGCACAACAGTGTATCTGCTCTCACTGCCGACTCCAAGAGAAATCTCTGGATTGGTACATGGGGATCAGGTTTGGCTGTCATGAATCTTCAGCATCCAGGACAGATTTCCCGTATCCTGACAGAAGGAAAATACCACGATTTACTTTATTTTGTGGGTGCTTTGGCTTACGATGAGCGGAATGATGGTATGTGGATAGGAACTAATGCCGGTCTGTTCTTTTATGATTTGAAACGTAAGCAATTGGAAATTCCATTCCCAGAGGCTTTGTCGGTGCGTGGATGTATCGGCAGTCTGATTACCCGGGATGGACGTCTTTTGATGGGAGAAATTAGAGGATATCTGGAGGTGGATTTGAAATCCCGCCATTCAGGTAAGCGCTTTTTTGCAGTTAAGCGACACCCTTATAAGTTGGATAATCCAGAGAGTGGGGTTATTGATAAAATACTCTCTTTCTGCCAGACTCATGATGGCAAGATTTGGATGGGTAGTAATGGATATGGAATGTACTGTCTTTCCACAAATCAGTCTGGAAAACAGGAAATCAGGTCTTTTACTATGTCCAATGGTTTGGCGAATAATACTGTAAAGGGAATCGTGGAAGATCAGCAGGGGATGCTCTGGATAGCTACTGATCATGGACTTTCTGTGTTTAATCCAAAGACCGAGACATTCAGCAGTTTCTATAAGAATGATGGTTTGCTGAGTGCGCAGTTCTATTTTAATGGTGCCATCCGTTCACGCTCCGGAGTCATCTATTTAGGAACGGACTGTGGAATGATGGCAGTCAAGGGGTTCAATCATAATTCCTATACTCAGAAGAATCTGCGCTTTACTGAACTTCTCGTAGATAACCAACCTGTTCTTGCTGGCAGCAAATATCTGGATGAGGATATTTCCTTAGCCAAGAAAATCCGCTTGCATGAGAGTGATAAGTCATTTACCATTCATTTCTCTGCGCTCAATTATGGTAGTGAGACACAGGGAGTTTATCTCTGTAGGATGAAAGGATATGAGAATGACTGGGTACAACTTCAGCCAGGGCAGCACAGTGTACGATATTCCACCTTGCCAGCTGGCGACTATGAGTTTGAGGTGAAGTATGCTCCTTCCATTGCTTCCTCCCAGGAACAGGTGGCGAGCATCGAGGTGAGCGTAACCCCTTATTTCTGGAAGAGTTGGTGGTTTGTATCTATCATCCTGATAGGTATCATTGCCGCCGTACAGTATCTCTATATGCGCCGCCTGGAAAAGATGCGTGAACAGGAAGTGGAGGCACTTTACCGTCCGATAGAGGCGGCTCTGAAGGAAAGTGATGAGCCGGGTAAGTTGCAGAACCGTATTCAGGCGATTCTGGAAAATCAGCGACGCTATCAGGAAAGTCAGGACAAGACGGTTTTAGCAGACAAGGAGGCGGTAGAGAAAAATTCCATACCTTTCATGGATGAAGTGATGAGTATCATGGAGAAGAATTTCCATGATTCTGAGTTTGGTGTCCAGGAACTGGCTGATGCCTTGGGAATGAATCGCAGTGTGCTCAGCAAGAAACTGAATGCTGAGACAGGACTCCCTACCTCTCAGTTTATCCGCAATTACCGCTTGGATATTGCCAGAAAAATGATTACCGACAATGTAGCCAATCGTAATATTACGGAGATTGCTTATCGTGTGGGATTCAACGACCCGAAATATTTTACCCGTTGTTTTACCAAGCAGTATGGAATGGCTCCTTCGAGTTTCAAGGAGGAAATCTCGTAAAGACAAGGTCTTGGCTTTTCGCTTTTTGAAGGAAATCTCGTAAAGCTAAGGCTGTTTATAGAAGAATTCTTGTGTCTAAGGCTGTTTTTTAGGGAGAAAAACTGAAGTAGAGTGTCTGTTGTCCACCTATTATCTCCTTTTGTCCACCTTCGGTTGTTCTGTAATTAGTAACTTTGCGTCCGTAAAAACAAATCGTAAATAATTAAACCTAAGAAACAGATATGAAGAAACTTTTCCTATCAACGCTCTGTCTTTTGTCTTTTTCGGCAATGGCACAGACTCAACTTACAGATTCTGAACTTCAGAATCAGTATAAGAACCGTACCTATAGCGGTCGTATTTCTGTTCACGATCCTTCTATTGTTGTAGATACTTTTACCTCTAAAACTTCCCCAGTGTATTATGTCTATGGTTCGCATCTGGGTCGTGGAAAAACCTATTCGTCTCGCAACTATCGCAGTTGGACCACATTCAGGGTTGGTGAGGAGAGTACGGATGCCAACAATAGTCTCTTTGCTGGTCCTTCTGGTGGAACTGTCAATTACAAGAATGCTTATTCGCTTCATGTCATCAAGAAGGTGAAGAACTATCGGGGTGAGGAAGTAGATTTCGGTAACTTTGATGCGCACGAATGGCAATATAAAGATTATACAGTGCAAGGCAATCAGTGGGCACCAGATGTCATCTACAATAAAAAGATGAGGAAATGGTGTATGTATATGAGTTTGAATGGCGACCACTGGGGCTCTTCCATTGTTTGTCTTACTGCCAAAAGTCCAGAAGGTCCATGGACTTATCAGGGCCCAGTCGTTTTCTCTGGTTTCCAGGGAACTTTTGAACATAATGGTTTTGCAGCTGCAGAAGACTGGAAGCATACAGATCTGGAGATTGCAACAGGCGAAACGACTTTGCCACAACGTTATCAAGTGGGCAACAGTTGGGGAACATACTGGCCTAACTGTATAGACCCTTGTGTATTCTATGATGATGAGGGTAATCTCTGGATGGGATATGGTTCCTGGTCGGGTGGTATCTTCATGCTGAAACTGAATGAGGAAAATGGTCTTCGTGACTATGAATATACCTATGATTATGAGGTGAATGGGGTGAAGACTCAACCGGGAAGGGCCAACGGCAGATGTACCAGTGACCCATATTTCGGCAAGAAGATTGCTGGTGGATACTATGTATCAGGCGAAGCAAGCTATATAGAGAAGATTGGCAAGCATTGGTTTCTCTTTATGAGCTATGGTGGTTTTGCACCAGATGGCGGTTATCAGATGCGTATTTTCCGTGCAGACAAACCTACAGGTCCTTATAAGGATTGTTGGGGAACTCCTGCCACATATGATAAAGCTGTGAAGAATTATGATTCCAACGCAGGCGACAATCGTGGTGTACTGCTCATGGGCGGTTATCAGTGGGATACAATGCCTGTTGCAGAGATTGCACAGGGACATAATTCCGCCTTTACCGATAAGGAAGGCCGTTCTTTTGTGGTTTATCATACCAAGTTCAACGATGGAAGTATAGGGCATCAGGTACGAGTACACCAGTTGTTCCTGAATGATGAAGGCTGGTTGATGGCAGCACCATTCGAGTTTAATGGAGAGAAAGTTACCAATCAGGATATTGCAACCAAGGCGTCTGTTGCCGACGATGATATTCCGGGTGTATATCAGTTCATTCGCCACAAATATAATCAGAGTGCAGCTTCCAAGGCTTATCAAAAGCCAGTAAATATCCAGTTGACTGCTGATGGTAAGATTACCGGTAGTTTATCTGGTACTTGGAGCCGTATCGCAGGAACTGACTATATCCATTTGGAAATCGGTGGCGTAACTTATCGGGGTGTCTTAGTAGAGCAAAGCGTTGATTATACGAATGTCAAGACGCTGAGTATAGCTGCGCTTTCTTCTTCCAGTGGTAGTCTTGCTATAGGACAGAATAATTTTACATACCAGCAGGAAATCTGGGCAGTCAAGGCAAAACCGGAAGTTTCCATCGCTTATACTAAAGATCATATAGTTGTACCTTTCGCAGATGGAGCTACTATCAATTGCAGTCAGACGATGCCTACCAAGGGACTGATGGGAGCAAAGATTTCCTGGAAGTCCAGCGATACAAGCGTTATGTCCACTGGTGGAGTTGTCTATAAGAATGGTCATGTTGTGATGACATTGACCATCAGCTGCGGCGATTACAGCTATACGAAGGAGTACAATCTCACGGTGGATAAGGATGCAGAGGAAACAACTCCTATCTATTATCCGGTATCTGCACAAAAAAACACAACGAATGCTTATAATACCAACTATAGTCAGGAATATACGCTAAAAGCTGGTAAGAAAGCACAATTCAAGTTCTATAACTATACTGCAGGTACAGCTAATTTTAAGAGTTGGGTATTGGGTGTTTCCAATGTGGCTCATAATACAGCTGGTTATAAGGAGTATGTGATGTTGCGCAATGACAATTGGGAGAATATTGCAGCTAATAATACAGGCTGCACCAATAATTACGATTGGTCAACATTTGTGCAGGATATGAATGGTTCTTTGGTTGATATGACCGTGGAATATGAAGCTACAGGCGCTTTCAAGATGACTGCAGTTATCACCACGAAGACCAAGAAGGTTTATAATTATTCCTATACCAAGACCATCAGCGAGAAAACATCCAAGCTCAATCTCTTCTTTACAGGTGAGAATTCCTATATTGATGGTTCCAGCATTGCTACAGGCATAGAGGCTCCTGTCATCATTCAGAAGAAGCAGACTGATGGCAAATGGTACAATCTGGCTGGTCAGCAGGTAGATAAGAACTACAAGGGTGTAGTGATTGTGAATGGCAAGAAATTTGTGAACAGGTAATTCGCCTATATATCATTTCGCTTATATATAATAAGGTGTAATCATATGAATATATCTGATATACTATTGGGAGCAGCAATCATCATTGCTGCTCCTGCTGTAAATAGAGTAGGAGAAGCCAAGGCGCAGCAAATCCATCCGGATCAGGTCGTCGTAGATTCTCCTTTCGTTCACGACCCAGTGCTGGCGTATGAAAATGGGAAATACTATCTTTACAGTACTGGTCATGGCATTTCGCAGATGACTTCTGCCGACCGTAAGCATTGGACATTGTGCAGGGAGGGAGTGTTGAAGAACCATGAGATACCAGCCTGGACTCATGATAGTGTGCCCGGTTTTCATACTCATATCTGGGCACCGGATGTTATCCGCTATAGGAATAAATGGTATCTTGCCTATTCTTGTTCTACTTTTGGAAAGAATACTTCAGCTATAGGCTTGCTCAGTAATACTTCGCTTGCGAATATGAATGGTTGGAAGGACGAAGGCTGTATTCTCGCATCGGAAGGCAAACGGGATAACTGGAATGCTATTGATCCAAATTTTGTGATAGACGATAAGGGAAATCCTTGGATGACTTGGGGGTCTTTTTGGGATGGAATCCAGTTGGTTAAGCTCGATAAGAAGACGATGCATGTGAAGAAGGGCGCTAAGCCTCAGACCATCGCCCGCCGTCATGCTTTTGGCGATGCTTCTGCAGAACCAAACCCTACCTCTAAGTTTGCCGGCACCAATGCCATAGAGGCTCCTTTCATCATGAAGCATGGTGCTTATTACTATCTCTTCGTGAGTTGGGATTACTGCTGTCGTGGCATCAAGAGCAACTATCGTGTGGCAGTAGGAAGAAGCAAGAATGTTGCTGGTCCTTATCTTGATAAGAATGGTAAGGATATGCGCAATGGTGGTGGTACGCTGATTCTTGAAGGCGATAAGAAGGAATTTGAGGCGATGGGCCATTGTTCTGCCTATTCCTTTCCCGATGGCGATTTCTTCTTCTGTCATGGTTATAGTATTGCAAAAAATGGCGCCGGCATCCTGGTTCAGAAGAAGATCAACTGGACGGAAAATGGATGGCTGACTTTAGAGTAATAAGGAATCATAAACTAAACATAATAAAACCAAAGCCAACAGTAAACTGAAAGCAAAACTTAAAAAGGGTGGCAATCTGCATCACGCAGGTTGCCGCCCAAACTGTTTTTAACTAACTAATTTTAAATTTATCAACTATTTTCTACATGTAAATTTAAACTTAAACTCAATATCTTTCTTTTATTTCAATCTGATGATATTCAGCGAGTTGGCTGGAATCTCTACCATAGCACCATTCTTCTCTGTAGTCACGTAGTTCTCTACAGGATAGATGTTGGTAGGATTGTCAATGGTGTTCTCCTCCAGACCGTTCTTGGCTGAAAGGCGAATGAGCTTGCCAGTCTTGATCTCCTTGCCCTGAAGATTGATCTTCGCTGTGGTATGCTCGGTGCTGGTGTTGGCAATCTTTAGGATTACCTCGCCTGTCTGCTCATCGAGTGTGGCTGTAGAGAAAATGCCAGGAAGGGTATTTGCCTTCAACTTGGTAGCGAATACTTCCTTGCCATCCAACTTGGCGAAGATGCTGTCGCCTACCACCTTCAGCTCGATATCGTACCACTTGCCGGTTTCAATCTTGCCTGGGCAGGTAGCAATCTGACTCTTGGCACCATTCACGATCGACTCCACACCGTGCTGGGTATTGTTCCAGCCACCGAGGTTCAACCAACAGTAGTTGTTCTTATCCACGTAGTTGAAGACGATGAGGAAACCTTCGTTGCCGGCATCCTTTTTCGCGCGTACCTTATATATATAACCATTGCTGGTGATTTCGCCCGGATTCAGGTAGATGCAACTTTCCTCGTTGCTGGTCTGCTTGATGATGTTGCCTTCTGTCTTCCATTGACCGTGAACATCTGTAGGCAATTCCTGCAGTGTCATCGGCAGTGCCTTGCCGTTCTCATCGCTATAGCCCTTGTCTTCAAATGACACCTGAGTAGCCCATGTTCCCATACCTACACGGCAGATGGCTGGCTTTACACGAGCCTGATCATATTTGTATGGATTCTCTTGGTTCACCTTCAATACACGGGTACCGATGTTGTTCGCCATTACGTTCTGAACGTAGTAGGATGGAGTTCCGAATACCTTATCAGAGGTATATTGAATCATATCCGGTGCCCACATACGGTTGTTGAGGTTGGCGAAGATAGGAGCGTAGGATGCCATGGTCACGATATCGGAATTGTTCTCGATGCCCATCATATAGACAGCCTCACCGAGTGCTGCATCGAGTGAACCCATATTGCCGAAGCCCTGGGTTACGGCATATTCGCCTACATAAATCTCGCTACCCTTGCGGTTGTAGTTATCATACTTGTTGAAGTTCTCTGCAAACCAGGCTGGGTTTCTGTAGTAGTGCTCGTCGAGGAGCTCTACGCTCTCATCGCTGTGCCACTTAGGATTGTCATCGCCCCAGGCTACCACGTTGCCGATGAGGTGCATCTTAGGATATTTCGCCAATACGGCATCCTTGAATTTCTTGAAGCGCTCGTAGTAATGATCGCTCTGCGGCGAGGGTCTGGCTGGTTGTTCTCATTACCAATCTCCAAATACTCGATATTGTATGGTTCTGGATGACCGTTCTTGGCACGCAGCGCACCATACTTGGAGGTAATAGGACCGTTGGCATACTCCAAGGCATTCATGCACTCGTCAATCCAAGGCTGGATGCTATCTACCGGAGTCATACCGCCGTGCCACAAACCAACATTCACCACATAGAGTGGCTTAGCATTCAAATCCTCAGCCAACTGCAGATACTCATCGAAGCCCATACCGTCGCTGGTACGGTAGCGCCAGTTTACGTTCTTATGACCTGGACGTTCCTCGATAGGACCGATGGTTTTCTCCCAGTGGAAAGCATTCTCCGGAGATTCCTGTCCCTCTACGTAGCAACCGCCAGGGAAGCGGACGAACTTAGGATGGATATTATAGAGAAGCTGCGCCAAGTCAGGACGCAAGCCATTCTCGCGATTCTTGAAAGTAGGAGGGAAGAGGCTTACTACATCCAGAACGATGGTACCCTTGCCATCAGCAACGAGTTCGAACTGAGCCTTTGCATCGTTTCCGTTGGCGGTCAACTCAGCCGTATATTTAGTCCATTTCTTGCCAACCTTGGCATTGAGAGCAGTTTCTGCATACACCTTGTCGCCCTTTGCGTTGATGAGACGAGCCTTCAATCCGCCCTTGTAGCTACCTTTTGCCCAGAAAGAGAGTTTGTAGGTTCTGCCTTGAACAGCATTGATGCCCCAGAAACCCTCGTTGATGATAGAAGCTGTGGCAGCAGGTTTGGCAGCGATGGTCAATTGGAGTGCCTTACCCTGAGCTTTGTTGAGTAAGTCCTTGTTGATAAGTTGCGCATTGATTTTAGCACCTTCCTGAGCGGCAGTTTTCCAAGTAGGAATATCCTTTTCAGAATCCTCGAATGATCGGTTGCTGATGAGTTCGGCATAGAGACCGCCGTCAGCAGCATGGTTGATGTCCTCGAAGAAGATACCATATAAATTAGGTGAAACCTTGATGTCTGGATTAGAGGCATCCACATTGATGGTAACTTGGGCATTGGCAGCCATGGTTGAGGCGAGCAATGCAGAAAGTAAAATCTGTTTCTTGTTCATTGTTTATTCTTAGGTTTTTTATTTCCGTTTTATTTAATTACAGTTGCAAAATTACGAAGAAATGGCAAAAAATGGGTGGACAAAAAGCAAAATATAGTGTAAAAGGTGGATTTTCTGCTGAAAATCCACCTTCTTATGGTATAATTAAAGACTAAAATTACAAATAATCTTGTAAAAAACAAAAGAAAATAGTGTTTATTCCGCTATGAAATGAAAGTGATTTTAGGGTGTTCCGTAGCGGAATAAACGCTATTCTTCAAATCTTTTACCCGTAGAATTTTGTGGGATTTTTG
>UMHE01060355.1_pt1 | contig 10315 bp, 4 predicted proteins | sample 1965451 | NCBI WGS metagenome assembly UMHE01 (sample SAMEA4836090, study PRJEB28245) | human gut metagenome | biome: gut microbiome; material: fecal sample | place: Denmark | collected 2008 | reverse complement strand
AGGGGAGGTGCAGACCGATGCCCCAGTCGAGACGCAGCACGAAGAAGTCGAGGTCGTAACGCACGCCGATGCCCGTGCCTAACGCCGTCTCCTTGAATATGTTCTTTATGTTAAATTTCGATCCTGCACGATAGCCGTCGTCACGCATCGCCCACACGTTGCCGGCATCGAGGAAGACGGCTCCGTAGAGATTGCCGAAGATGCGCGGACGAAACTCCACGTTGGCTTGCAGCTTTATGTCGCCCGTCTGGTCCAGATAGGAAAGGCGTGACTGATTGGTGTAATAGCGGCCCGGTCCGATGCTGCGCACATTGAAGGCACGGATGCTGTTGGCACCACCCACATAGAACTGCTCGCTGTAAGGCGAACTCTGGGAGTTGCCGTACGACCAGATGATGCCGCCATTGATGTGCGCCACGAGCTGGGCGTGGTCTGCCACCTGCCATGTCTTGCGCAGGTCTGTCTCAATCTTCACGAACTGTGCGTAGGGATTCTTAAACATGTTCTTGCCCTTCTCGCTCCACTTACGTCCCGCAGCCATATAGCCAAGGGAGAGAATGTTGGACGCCTCGCTGACCGTGGTCTGCCAATAGATGGGATTGCGGTATGACGAGGGCGACTGGAGCGTGAACGTATAGCGCATCTTGGGCACGAACTGGTCTGCCATCGACACGGTGAGGTACGGACTCTGCTTCAGGATTTCCTTGAAGGCGTCGGTCTGATCACGCATATACTCATACTGGAGGATGAGCGGCGAGAACTGGTGCATCGTCGTGGCGTTGGGCTGGACGGTGTAGGTAAGCTCGCCGGAGACGATGTGGCGCTTAAAGAAGCCGGAACGGTTGAGCACGTTGCTGGAAGCCTTGAAGAGGGTGTTGGGGGTGGAATAGTACGGCTTGACCACCTTGCCCTGACGGCGACGCTTGTGACGCATCTTGCTAAGGAAGCGGTCGATGAACAGCAGACGCGGTATCTCTACGTTTACGTCGGCACCATACTCGTAGGAATTAAACTTTGAGCTGGTGCCGTCGGCACGGTGTCCGGTCTGCCATTCGTAAGATCCCTTCAGATTTACGGACAACTTCTCGCCTCCTCGGAAGGCATTGCGCTTGGTAAGACCGAGGATGACGCCCGGTCCGACGCGTCCCGTGGTCTTGCCCACGACGTTGGTTTCGAGGTAGATGTCGTAGGGTTTGTCGAAGACGCAGTTGATGGTCATATCGAGGGTGTCGCAGGTGGGGGTGGTGTCGCGCGGCGCAAAGGAGAGGTCTACGCGTGAGAAGAGTCCCTTGGCAGTGAGCGTATTGATGGACTGCTGGTAATTGGCGTAGCTGTAGAGCTGGCGCGGACGCAGTTTGAGGTCGCGTGTGATGGCGGAGCGGCGTATAGGCGGACGCTTGCCGGAATAGATCATCGTATAGTTGCGGCGGCGCACGGTGTCAGTAAGCTCCTGCATGGCAGAGCGGCGCATCTCTAAGTTGATGCGTCCCACATACCACTGGCGCGACACGAGCGACGGCAGGCTGTCGGCGTAATGGAGGCGGAGCTGTGCCTTACCCGGCTCGGCGATGGTGTCGGCAAGGTAAGTGGCATAGTCGGGCTGATAATAGAAGTAGCCGTTATTGCGGAGCAACGTCGACACACGGGTGCGCTCAGCGTCAAGGGTGGAGACGTCGAAGGGCGAGCCGTTCCTGACCAGCGCCTCGGTACGGGTGGAGTCGATAAGCGCCTGCGCCGTCTTTGGGAAGTTGACGTAGTCGAGCGTGTCAATGGTATGCAGCTCGCCGAGATTGACGGTGTAAGCCACCTTCGCCTTCTTGGGATTGTTCTGCGTGAGGACGTCGTAGCCTACGTAGCCGCTGAAATAGCCGTGCGAACGCAGCAGTTCGGTGGCCACCTGTGCACGAAGCCTCGGATTGACGCCACTCATAAGCACCGGAGCCTTGCCGAACGTCTTTCTCACCCACTTGGAGAAGCGTGTGTCCGAATCGTAGAAGGCATTATATATCCACAGGCGGTATGGCAGCAGACGTATGGAGCTGCTGCCGAAGAAGGCGCCGTTGGGTTCGGTGGCAAGGGCTGCCTCCACCTCCTCACGTGTGGCATTGAAGTGGTCGGATGGTTCATAGTCGACATACTTGGTGGTCTTGAGTCCGATGAACAGCTGGTCGTCCTCCGGCACCGAGGTGGTGGTGGAGCAGGCTGCAAGGAGCGCAAGCGCGAGTATGGCAAATATATACTTGTATGGTTTCATCGTCTTTCCTTTATTATTATTTTACTTCTGTGGCAGGTCGTTTCTGCTTTGTGGTGTCGACGGGGAACATGTCAATGATGCTCTTCTCCTTCTTGAAGCGGAAGATGTCCTTGAAGTGCTGGAGCTTGCGGCGCCACATAAAACCAGCGCCGAACTGCTCTACGTAGCCCTCGAGCCAGTCATAGGAGTCGCGGTCGTAGAAGAACTTCAGATACTTGTTTGAGTTAGCCGAGAGGCGATACTCGAAGGTGACGTTGTCGAAGAACGTCTCGTTCTGGTTCTCCACCTCTGCTCCACTCGACACTTTGCCACCGATGACGATGCGCAGACGATTATTCCAGAATCGCTTGGCGAACTTGAAGGAATAGTCTGTATGCATCTGACCGGATCCGAGCATGGTGTTGTCCATGCCGAAGGAGAGGTCGAGGGTGCGCAGGGCGTTGCCCGATATGGCATTGATCTGCGAGTTGAGGAAGGCACTGAGGGCGCTGTTCACGGAGAGCGAGTTGGGATTGCCGTCGGAGAGATACATGCCCGTGGTGAGCATCGTCACGGCTATCTTTCCGCGGTTCTCAGCCGACATGGTCATCAGCTCATTGTGAATCTGCTGGTCGTCAGGGGCGTCGATGATAAACTGCAGACCCATATCGTTAAGCGTCTTCGTGAGTTCCACGCCACACTCGAACGCCACGCTACGTCCGGATCCTCCGTCCGTTGTGACCGTGGCCTTGGTGCTTTCCGTGGCGGTGATGTTAAGGCGCGGGTTCATCGGGTCGCCGAAGAACTCAACGTATCCTCCCTCATTGATGTTGAACGTCTTGAGCGGGATGACGGGCAGCGAATACTTCATCTCGCCGCTGCCTATCGTATAGCGTCCGTAAAGGCTCAGCCCGTCGGAAGCGTCGTAGAGCATGCGCAGGTCGCCGCCACCGATGATGTCAACGTAGTTAGACTTGTCGGTGTTAAGCGCACAGAGCACGTGTGCTCCTTCGTCAATGCTGACGGTGAGGTCCATATTGAGTCCGTTGATGGGCGGACGCTGCACGGTGGTCTGCTCCGGTCGGCGGAAGTCGACGAACGTGACAAGTCCTTCGAGGCGGTTGTCCGAAGAGAGCGGCGAGTCGCGCAGGATGTACGTGATGTCCGTAGAGCCGAGCACGTCCAGACGACCTCGCATACGCAGGGCGTCAAGCCGACCGTTGACGGCTCCGAGGAAGTTGACGTAAGCCTTGCCGTAAGCCTCGCTTCGTGCCGTCTCCTTCGAGTCGATGAGGAGGTAGTTGGAAGCACGCATGCGCAGGTTGAGTCGCATGGCGTCCATGTCGGCAAAGTCGAATGATCCGTATAGGGTGAGCGGGCTGCCGTTGGTGGCGAACATCTGGAAATTCTCGAACTGCAGATGGCTGTCGGTGATGGTGACGGGATCGTCGCAGAGCCTCATCTGCACGCCGTAGGGTTCGCTGACAACGTAGGCAGAATCGAAGAACACCTCACCGTTGACTTGCGGACGGGAGAGCGTTCCCTTTATGGTGACGTTGCCCTGGGCATATCCCTTGAAACCGATAATGCGGTCGGGGATGAATCCGTTCATGAGATTGAGCGGCGTGCGCGACATATCCATGTGAGCGTTGAGCATTCCCTCACCACGCGAGTCGTACGTGCCGTTGAGCGTACAAACCTCGTTGCCGTCCATGGAGAGCGTGCCGTCAACATAGTGTTCGAGGCCGCCGTCCTTAGGCATATACACGAACTCGGACGAGATGTTGCCTATAGGACAGCCCTCGTATGACATCTTCGCCACGCTGACGGAAGACGATACGGTGAAGTCGCCACCGGGATTGTTGACGACGTGGAAGTCGCCGTTCATCACTCCGGAGATGTTCGGGGCGTAGGGCATGACGGACAGCACCTTGGCAAGGTCGAAGCGGGTCAGACCCACGGTGATATCCTGAAGGGCTTCAGTGCTGTCGTTGGAATAAATCTTTACGCCCATGCCGTCGTCGGCGCTCAGCTTCATGTCGGCAGACAGGCGTTGGTCGTCGCCAAAGAAGATATAGTTGCCCTTATTCACCTTAAATTCCTTATATCCGAGCACGGGGTCGATGCCGCCGAGCGTTAGGCGTACGCCGTTATGCTCCATCTGCGCTCTGAGTCCTAAAGCCACGCCGAGTCGGTTGCGGGCGTCAAAGACACGCGTGCCGAGATAGAGCGACTGCTCGTGGAAGGCTCCACGAAAGCGGGCGTCGAACACATACTGCGGATTATTGCGGTTATTGCGCACCTGTCCCTCAAACAGGGTCTTCACGGAGTCGGAACTGAAAGAGAGGCGTACGGTGTCGAGCTGAATGCCGGAAGCTATCAACGAGTCAAGACGGACGGAACCGTTGATGCCACGCTGAGGCGAGAGCGACATGTCGACAAAGGCGTTCTGATAGTCGTAACCGAAATGACGTATGGTACGGGAGAAGACGTTCTCCTTTCCTGCGTCCAGATAGAACGAGAGCTGCGGCAGACGTTCGCGCAGACGCAACTGATTGATATATCGCTCCTTCTGCTGCTTCATGGCTTCGTCGTTGGTGCGTGTAAGACAGTCGATGATGTGCTCTATGGCTCCGTGTCCGTCCATCTTCAGGGCGAAGTCGCCGCAGGTTACGGCGGCATGGGTGGAGTCTGGTCGGGTGAAGACGTTCAGCGAAATGCTCTCCGGTCGGTAAGCACGGGCAGAATCGCGCACGACAATGTTGCCGATGACGCCGCGTGCAGAATGGTCGTTCTTAAGATTGCTGTTAAGCTCGACGTCGGCAATGAGCGATGCGGAGAGAGGACGCTTCGTAAGACCTATCTTATAGAAGTCGGCATTGAGGAGGTCGCAGGCAAGCCTTGCGTCCAAGCGGCGGTTGCTGATAAGCGTGCGCAGGTCGATGATGCCATTGAGGAGCGGATTGCGACTGTCGAGGACAGCCTTGCCCACACCGTCGCGTACGGTGGCATCGAGCTTCATATTGGAAAGGTCGTAACCGGAATAGCTGAAATGGCGTATGCGTCCCTTGGCTTCCATCCACGTACGTCGCGAGAGGAAGTCGAGTCCGGCTCCTTCCGCTGTAAGCTCGCCGGTGAAAGGCTCAACGGCAAGGTCAGGAAGGAAGTTGGCGAGGCGCAACGAGTTGGCAGTCAGGCGTGCACGATAAGCATAGCCCTTCATATCGAAGCGGGCGTCGCCCTTGACGCTGCCTCCACCCTGAGAAGCCGTGAAATCAGCGGCATAGCGCGGGCCGTCCGCATGGAAATTTCCCTTCAGGGATATGCCACGCGGAATGCGGAACGAACGAGAAAGCGAGGGGTCGAGGAGTGCGGTGACGAAGGATATGTCGTCGGTATGGGCATCTGCGGTGATGGCGGCGTGCAGACGCTTGATGTCCGTAAGATTCTGCATCTTTCCGCTTGCCATAAGCGAGAAGGCACCGGGCAACGACACCTTCAGGGCGTCTATCTTCATAGCCTGCATATTGCCGTTAACCGATCCCTCAATGGAGAGAGGCGATGACGGCCACTGCCTAAGGAAATTCTTAGGCATAAAACCAAGGAATAGCTGTAGGTCGGGCTTGCCGAAGGAGCCATACATCTTAGCCTTCAGACGACCGGGTTTTTTCTCGGCAAACGTATTGAAGTCGAAGTCGATATTGGCTGACAGGCGCGAATGGGGCGTGCGCAGCAAGAGCGACGGAAGCTTTACGTGGACGGAATCGAGAGACAACGCTCCAGAAATCTCGTTCACCACAAGGCCGCATTTCTCCTTAAAGGCACAGCGGCGCAGCCTCATCTTCAGTCCTGCGTCGGAATAGAAGAGAGAGTCGATGCGCAATGCCAACGGCGAGAGTGCGATATGATTATAGTCGAGTCCGCCTTTCTGTGGACGCTCAAAGTTGTTGTCATAGGCGAAAGATCCTTCACGCCAGTCGAGCGAGCCCACCTGATACTGGTTCTTGGCAAGGTCGACAAGTACGGAAGTAACGTCCGTACGTCCAAGTCCGACAGCCACTTGCAGCGTGTCGCCCGGCATGTGCACCGTGACGTTGGAATGGTCGGCATGCAACCGTTGGAGGGCTATGCGCCATACGTTTTCGCTCTGCGTGGTGTCTTCGGGGACAGTGTCGCTAAGGCATACGTCAATGTCGGCACAAGAAAGACGCAGCGTGCTGAGCGAAACATCAGAATCGGAAAGCCTTACAGTACTGGGACAGAGGCGCAAGCTCCCTACCCTACCGCGAACACGGGCGGCAGGTACGAACTGTGCCGTATTGATCTTGGCGTCCAGCAGTTCCACGCGCTTCACGTCAACCCGCTTATCGAAGAGCGGCATGAGCTTAACGCCAGCCACAAGAAGGCGGGCATCGGCAATGGTGTCGGTCACGCCCTTGAGCGAGTCGTTGGGCTGTGTGGCAAGGAAGCCATACACACCAAGGTCGAGCGGGAAACGTAGGCGCACACGTTCCACGCTGACGTTCATGTCCATGGCGTCAGAAGCATAGGCTGCCACCTGCTTTACAGCCCAATTCTGCACGGCGGGCACGTATAGCAGTATGGAGAGTATGAGAAGAAGGGTTGGCGGCAAGGCTATTAGCGCCGCTAACACCTTAAGACTTTTCTTTAATACAGGCTTCATCCGATAGTGTTGTTATGATGGGTTTTAAGAGGGGCATGCTATGCAGGGTCAGCGTGCGAGGTCTTGCCACAGACGGTCGTTGGGCACGGGGGCCTCCACGCAGATGGGTTCTTTCGATACAGGATGAACAAATTCTACGCGGCGCGAGAGCAGCGAGATGCTTCCGTCGGGATTGCTGCGCGGCGCTCCGTACTTCAGGTCGCCCTTTATGGGGCAGCCCATGTGGGCAAGCTGGCAGCGTATCTGGTGATGACGACCGGTGAGGAGCGTCACCTCAAGGAGCATATAGTTGTCCGACTCGGCACGCAGACGGTATTTCAGGATGGCTTTCTTGGCTCCCGGGCGCTCCTTGTCGTAAGCATAACTCTTGTTCTGCTTCTCGTTGCGGACGAGCCAGTTGGTGAGTGTGCCATCCTCAGGGATGGAGTGTTTCTTGACAACAGCCCAATAGGTCTTGTGCACGTCGCCCGTGCGGAACATCTCGTTCAGACGCGAAAGGGCTTTGGATGTGCGGGCGAAGACAACGAGTCCGCCTACGGGACGGTCGAGACGATGCACCACGCCAAGGAATACGTTGCCCGGCTTAGCGTACTTCACCTTTATGTATTCCTTCACGATGTCGGAGAGCGGCTTGTCACCGGTCTTGTCGCCTTGTACTATCTCGCCACTTGCCTTATTGACGATGATGATATGATTGTCTTCGTAGACTACTTGCATCTTTAGAGTGTTGTTTGTTAGATATATGAATTTCTTGGGGTGTATGATGTCTTTGGTTGGCGTAATAAGCCAAAACGCCCTGGGAAGGCAAAAGGAAGAGTCGGTACCGATCCTTGCTTTTGTCCTCTCAGGGCGTATTATCTTAAAAGTTTCCGTTACGGAGCATTACATGTTCATGCCACCGTCAATCTGGATAACCTGACCGCTTACGTAGCTTGACAATTCAGAAGCGAGGAAGAGGCAGACATTGGCGATGTCCTCTGTCTGACCACCGCGACGGAGAGGAATCTTCTTCATCCAGTCCTTGCGGATGTCCTCAGGAAGCTGAGCTGTCATGGCTGTCTCGATGAAGCCGGGAGCTACAGCGTTGGCACGTACGCCCTTAGGACCAAGCTCCTGGGCGATAGACTTGGCGAGAGCGATCATACCTGCCTTAGAAGCGGCATAGTTGCACTGACCTGCGTTGCCGTGTACACCGACTACAGAAGCCATGTTGATGATGGAACCGCTGCGCTGACGAAGCATTACGGGAGCGCAAGCGTGGATGAAGTTGAACGCTGACTTGAGGTTTACGTTCAGAACAGCATCCCACTGAGCCTCGCTCATACGGAGCATAAGGCCGTCCTTGGTGATACCGGCGTTGTTGACGAGGATGTCGATGCTACCGAAGTCAGCATGTATCTGCTTAACGGTCTTCTCTGTCTCCTCGAAGTCGGCAGCATTGCCAGCGTAAGCGCGGCATGTTACGCCGAGAGCTTCAATCTCCTTGCGAGTAGCCTCGAGTCCTGCGGCCATTTCGTCGTTGAGGACGAGGTCTGTGAATGCGATATTAGCACCCTCAGACGCAAATTTCATAGCGACAGCTTTACCAATGCCGCGGGCTGCACCTGTTACGATGGCAGTCTTACCTGTAAGTAATCCCATTTTCTTGTTTATTTTAAAAAATAATTAATTATTAATGCGTTTGCCCAAGGCACCGTACACCACCTTAGCCACAAGAGGCTTGCTCGCCTCCTCTGTCATGCCGTGTCCGAGACGGCCGTAAATGAACGGCACCTCAAGTCCTTTAATACAATAGTGGGTGATGTCAGCGACGAGGTCGATGTCGTCAATGTCGAACTCACCGTCCGCTTTTCCATCGGCATACACCTTGCGGAATATCGAAATCTCGTCCTCGTCAAACTTCTTGCGCACCTTCTCCACCATCCAGATGTTGCGGAAGAATTCGGCGCGAAGATTGCCGTTGCGCACAACCGTCTCGCGTATCATGCTCAGGTGGGTGTAGATAAGCTCTATAATCTTGTCCTGCGGGCGCATCTTCATAGCCGCCACCTCATCGAGCTTGTCCGAAAGACGCTCAAGCTCCGACTCAATGACAGCCGAATACACGTCCTCCTTCCTGTTAAAGTAAGTATAGAGCGTACGGCGTCCCTTTCCGGATGCCACGGCGATGTCGTTCATCGTGGTGTTGGCAATGCCGTTCTTGGCGAAGAGCTGCCTTGCCACGTCAACGAGTTTTTGTCGAGTCTTTGATATTGACATAACGAATAATGACCTGCGTTTGTTCTTTGTACCTTATTAATATATATAGTGCCAACTACGTTGCACATAGTTTTTGCTATGTGCAAAATTACTGCAATTAATCCATACGGACAAATAAAAGAGGCGGATTTTACCACTTTAGATAACAAAAACCTGCCTTTTAGCCTATTATTCCGACAACTTAGAACGTCAGGTCCGCCGTTTCTATCTTCTTCCAGGAGAAGGCGGGAAGGAGGTCTGCGGCGGTTATCGGCGCGTCCGTGGCTTGCAATCCTGCGGCACGGGCAAGCATTCCGACTATCTCTTCCGGGGCATAACTCTCCCGTAAAGCCGACATATCCAGACTGCGGTCGCGCTTGGAAAGTCGCTGTCCGGCTTCGTTGCAGAGCAGCGGATGATGGATGAAGCGGGGCGAACGGAAGCCAAGCTGACCGGCGAGATAAATCTGCTGCGGCGACGAGAGAAGCAGGTCGCGTCCACGCACCACCTCCGTGACGCCCATCAAGGCATCGTCCACCACCACGGCAAGCTGATAAGCCCATGCCCCGTCCTTGCGACGCACGATGAAGTCGCCACATTGCGAGGTGAGGTCAACGGTCTGCGGTCCGTAATGGCCGTCCGTGAACGTCACTACGCCCTCCCCTTCCTCCGGCACTCGCATACGTATGGCGGCAGGTCCACGTCGCGAACCAGGCGGCAGATTGCGGCACGTGCCCTTATACACCACACGACCGTCGCTCTCATGCGGTGCCTGTGTGGCGAGGATGTCAGCACGGGTGCAATAGCAAGGATAAGTCATTCCCTTATCGGCAAGCACCTTCAGATAATGTTCGTAAATGTCGCCGCGCTCGCTTTGCCAGTAAGGACCCTCGTCCCACTCCAGTCCGAGCCATCGCAGGTCGTCCATTATCAGTTCTGCATACTCGCGATGCGAACGCTGCGGGTCGATATCCTCAATGCGAAGCAGCCACTTTCCGCCCTGCGACTTGGCAGACAGCCATGACAACAACGCCGCAAACACATTACCAAGATGCATGCGTCCAGTTGGCGAAGGAGCAAACCGCCCCCTCACTACATTATCCTCAACTCTTCCTTCCGAAAGACAAATATCCCCAATCTTACTCATTACATTATTATAT
>UMHE01035569.1_pt1 | contig 10315 bp, 6 predicted proteins | sample 1965451 | NCBI WGS metagenome assembly UMHE01 (sample SAMEA4836090, study PRJEB28245) | human gut metagenome | biome: gut microbiome; material: fecal sample | place: Denmark | collected 2008 | reverse complement strand
CCTGGGCTAGGAGCTTCTGCCCTTTCAGGGCGTGTGGAGCTTATATGCGAAACTTGAGTTCATTAATCACTAAGATAGAATTCTTCCGTTATTTTCCTATACCATTCCGAGCGGTTCCCCTGCGAATCCATCATTGTTTCAACATGCTCTTCATAAGGCGAAATACGATGCTTGGCAAAACTCAGCATAAAACGTTTTGGCTGTTTGCGTTCCACCGTCTTTACACCACATTTCCGAATAAGATAAAAGCCTAACATACAAGACTCTGCAACAAATTGCTCCACTACTTCCGCAGGAACAATTGCAGAGAAGACACCCTCATCAGAAAGCAGCCGTTTTACACCCGCAAACAAGTCGCGAAACGGAAGACTGTCCGTATGTCTCGCCATAGTTCTCTTACTGTCCGGATTTTTCAAGCTATCTACAAAGAACGGAGGATTGCTCACTATCGCATCAAAAACACCGGCAGCCTTCAAACCTTCAGCAGTTCCAGAAGCCTCAGCAGCTTCCGAAGCTCCCCCGAAATCCTGCAGTCTGCAGCATTCTATTTCCACCCTGTTGCAAAACGGACTGGCCATCACATTCTCCCTCGCCTGTCCGCACGCATCAGTATCCATATCAATCCCCACGACCTCAGCCTCAGGAAAACGCTGCGCCATCATGAGCGAAATCAGCCCCGTTCCGGAACCGATGTCCAGAATCCGCCTGCCACCTTGCGCCCATGCACCCAGCAAAACGCCGTCAGTTCCCACTTTCATGGCACAACGATCTTGCTCTATTTCAAACTGTTTAAATCGAAAATTACCCATAAATTCTTCTGTTTCTATACAGAAGAAAACGAAGCCGCCGCCGATTTATTTTATCACAAACAGTAGAAAATTGCCACTTCTACCTGCAAAAAGCAGCTACCCACATCTATAAAAACGGGTACTTATCTATAGAAAAAGCAATTTTATTATTAAATAATCTATTATCTTCCACGATATTTCATAAAAAATGAGTACCTTTGCACGGAAAATAGAAATCATAACAAAATGAACAACAGAAGAACAAGTACCCAAATACAAATGATTGCAGATTACGAGGGCGACCCAAGAACCCTGATTGAAGACCAGGAAGAAGGTTTGTACCCTACCCTCTGCATGCGAGATATTGTAGTTTTTCCTACCAACATGACCCCTATCGTTGTGGGCAGAAAGGAAAGTCTGAATCTCGTCAGGATGCTGGAAAAGAAGCCGGATACAACATTCTGTGTATTCTGCCAGAAGAATAAAGACATAGAATCGCCTAACGAAGAAGACCTTTACCCTGTAGGTGTCTTCGCCAAACTGATTAAGGTTATCAAGATGCCTGGCACTGACCAGAAGAGCATCATCATTCAGGGTCTGGGCAGATGTCAGATGAATCATCTCGTTCAAAAAGAGCCTTACACAGTAACTGATGTAAAAAGTCTTCCGGAGAAATGGCCTGATGAGAACAACGATGAACTCTTCAGAATGCTCTACGAAAACTTCCATTACGAAGCGACAGACTATATCAAATCAAGCGCCAACTATTCTGATGATGCCATCCAGGCAATCAACGAACTGTCGAGCATTCACATGCAATGCAACTTCATGTGCTCCCTCCTTCCTTTCAGCATCGAGGATAAAATCAAGATGCTGAAAGAGGAAAAACTCAGCGAGCGTATCATGATTGCCATCAGATCCCTGAACAAGGTGCGCCATCTGCTACGCATCCAGACTGAGATTGAGAACAAAACCCACTACGACCTCGATGAACAGCAGAAGGAATACTTCCTCAAGCAGCAGATCAAGAACATCAGGGAAGAACTGGGAGAAGGCAACGCCAGTCCGGAGAAGAAGGAGATTCTGGAGAAGGCGAAACAGAAGAACTGGAGTGAAGAGACAGCCAAGATCTTCAAGAAAGAAATTGCCAAGCTCGACACCCTGAACCCGCAGAGTCCTGACTATTCGATACAGATAGGATTCCTGCAGACCATGGTAGATTTGCCTTGGAATTTCTACACCCAGGACGACCTCAGTCTGACCCGTGCCAAGCGCATTCTGAATCACGACCACTACGGCATGGAGAAAGTAAAGGAGCGCATCCTGGAATACCTCGCCGTAAGAGCGCTGAACGGCGGCAAAAAGAGTCCTATCCTCTGCCTCTACGGTCCTCCGGGCGTAGGAAAGACCAGTCTGGGCAAGAGCATCGCAGCAGCCATGAAGCGCAAGTACGTACGCATGTCGCTGGGCGGTCTGCACGATGAAGCCGAAATCCGCGGTCACCGACGCACCTATGTGGGAGCCATGCCGGGCCGCATCATCAAGAACATACTGAAGGCAGGCAGCAGCAATCCGGTCTTCATCCTCGACGAGATTGACAAGGTGGCGCAGAGCAATTTCAACGGTGACCCAGCATCAGCCCTGCTCGAAGTGCTGGACCCGGAACAGAACAATGCCTTCCACGACAATTATCTCGATATGGATTACGACCTCTCCAAGGTGCTCTTCATCGCCACAGCCAATGACCTGAGCGTCATTCCACGTCCGCTCCTCGACCGTATGGAGCTGATAGAAGTAGGCGGCTACATCACCGAAGAGAAGACAGAGATTGCCAAGCGCCACCTCGTACCGGAAGAGCTGGAAAACACCGGACTCGACAAGGTTTCGCCGAAGGTAAGTTTCAACAAGAATGCCCTCGAGTTCATCATCGAGCACTACACCCGGGAGAGCGGCGTAAGACAGCTGAAGAAACAGATTGACAAGAGTCTGCGCAAGATGGCTTACAAACTTGCCTGCAACCAGGAGTTGGAGAACTACACCATCACCCCTGCCGAAGTAAAAGACCTGCTGGGCAATCCGCCGTTCAACCGCGACATCTACCAGGGCAACGACTATGCAGGAGTGGTAACCGGACTAGCCTGGACCTCAGTGGGCGGCGAAATCCTCTACATCGAAACCTCTCTCAGCAAGGGCAAGGCAGGCAAGCTCACCCTCACCGGAAATCTGGGCGACGTGATGAAGGAATCAGCCATTATCGCACTGGAATACGTCAAGTCGCACATCGACCTGCTCCAGGTAGACTACCGCATCTTCGAGCAGTGGAACATCCACATCCACGTGCCTGAGGGAGCCACCCCGAAAGACGGTCCTTCTGCCGGAATCACCATCGCCACCAGCATCGCCTCAGCCATCACCCAGCGCAAGGTGCGTGCCAACACAGCCATGACCGGCGAGATTACCCTCCGCGGCAAAGTGCTCCCGGTAGGCGGAATCAAGGAGAAGATTCTGGCAGCCAAGCGGGCAGGAATCAAGCACATCGTGATGTGCAGGGAAAACCAGAAGGACGTAGAGGAAATACCAGAGAAATATCTCAAGGGTGTAGACTTCCACTATGTAGAGAATGTAGCTGACGTCTGGCAGTTCGCGCTGACCGATGAGAAGGTGAAAAACCCGACAGACTTCAGCATTCAGGAAAATGATAAAAAAGAATAGAAATGAAATTTGAATTACAAGTAACAGATAAAGCAAGCGATGCGCGTACAGGCATCATCACCACCGACCACGGACAGATCAAGACCCCAATCTTCATGCCCGTAGGAACCGTAGGAAGCGTGAAGGGCGTCCACTTCGAGGAACTCAAGAAGCAGGTCATGGCACAGATTATCCTCGGAAACACCTATCACCTCTACCTGCGCCCAGGTCTTGACGTCATCAGGGCAGCAGGCGGCTTGCACAAGTTCAACGGCTGGGACCGTCCTATCCTCACCGACAGCGGCGGCTTCCAGGTCTTCTCGCTCACCGGCATCCGCAAGCTCAAGGAAGAAGGCTGCGAGTTCCGCTCCCACATCGACGGCAGCAAGCATTTCTTCACACCGGAGAACGTGATGGACACCGAGCGCATCATCGGAGCCGACATCATGATGGCCTTCGATGAATGTCCACCGGGAAAGAGCGATTACCAGTACGCCAAGAACAGCCTCATGCTCACCCAGCGCTGGCTAGACCGCTGCATCAAGCGGTTCAACGAGACCGAGCCTCTCTACGGTTACCAGCAGAGTCTCTTCCCTATCGTCCAGGGCTGCACCTTCCCGGAACTGCGCCGCGAAGCAGCCAAATACATTGCCGATAAGGGAGCCGACGGAAATGCCATCGGCGGACTTGCCGTAGGAGAACCTACCGAGGTGATGTATGAGATGATAGAAGTAGTGAACGAAATTCTGCCGAAAGACAAGCCGAGATATCTGATGGGCGTAGGAACTCCACAGAACATCCTCGAAGCCATCGAGCGCGGCGTAGACATGTTCGACTGCGTAATGCCAACCCGCAACGGCCGCAACGCCATGCTCTTCACCTATCAGGGCACGATGAACATGCGCAACAAGAAGTGGGAGAAAGATTTCAGTCCGGTAGATCCCGACGGCTGCGACATCGACCTCGTCACCACGAAGGCCTACCTCCACCACCTCTTCAAGGCACAGGAGCTGCTGGCGATGCAGATAGCCAGCATCCACAACCTCTCTTTCTATCTGCGCCTCGTAACCGACGCCCGCCATCATATCGAGCAGGGCGATTTCGTGGCATGGAAGAATTCCATCATCGACCAGCTTGGCCGAAGAATTTAAGTAAGCAAGCATAATGAAAGATTTTAAGCAAATAAGAAAACACCGCAGGCTCTACCGCAGCGGCAGATGGGCTGCCCGAAAGTTCGGGTGGCTCATCAGGGCTGTGAGCTGGCTGGCTCACAAGCTCCGGTTCCTGCGCGTATTCCGGGTTCTCAACCCGTTCAGGTACATCAAAAAGCTCGACTGGTACATTATCAAGAAGTTTCTGGGCTACTATTTCTTCTCCATCGCCCTAATCATCTCCATCGCCATCGTCTTCGACTTTAACGAGAACCTGCAGAAATTCACAGAGCACCATGCACCGGCGCGCGCAATCATCTTCGATTACTACGCCAACTTCGTGCCCTATTTCGCCAACCTCTTCAGTGCGCTGTTCGTGTTCGTGGCGGTCATCCTCTTCACCACCAAGCTGGCGAGCAATTCCGAAATCATCGCCATCCTGGCGTCGGGTGTTTCATTCAAGCGGCTCCTGCGCCCATACATGATTACCTGTGTGCTGCTCTCAGCCCTCTCCTTCGGACTCTCTGCCTACGTCATTCCCCACGGAACCGTCATCAGGCAGAACTTCGAAACGCTGTACAAGAACAAGAAGAAGAATACCAGTGCCGAGAATGTGCAGCTGCAGGTAGATAAGGGAGTCATCGCCTACATGCAGCATTACGACAACAACATGAAGCACGGCTACGGATTCTGTCTCGACAAGTTCCAGGACAAGAAACTCGTCAGCCACCTTACGGCGATGGACATCCAGTACGACACCATTTCCGACAGCAAGTATCATTGGAAGCTGAACAACTGGAAAATCCGCAAGCTCCATGGCATGAGGGAGCATATTACGAGCGGAGCACAGAAGGACACCATCATCATGATGGAACCTACCGACCTGGTCTATTCCAAGGGTCAGCAGGAAACCTTCACCAGTCCTGAGCTCCGCGATTACATCTCCAAGCAGATTAACCGCGGTTCGGGCAACGTAGTGCAGTACGAGGTAGAATACCACAAGCGCATCGCCTCATCCTTCGCCTCGTTCATCCTCACCATCATCGGCGTCTCCCTCTCAGCCCGCAAGCGCAAAGGCGGCATGGGAGCAGCATTGGGCGTCGGTCTTGCGCTGAGTTTCGGCTACATCATGCTCCAGACGGTTTCTGCCACCTTCGCCATCCAGGCCAATTTCCCGCCTGTCCTGGCAGCGTGGCTTCCAAACATCCTCTTCGCCATCGTAGCCTACTTCTGCTACCGCAAGGCACCGAGGTAATTATCAATTATTCAAGTTTCGCAAGTGTGGGAATTTATTGAAGTTAAAGAAGTTATCACTCCCTACGGTCGTTCGGGAAGTTAAGAGACAATAGCCTTCTAGCTTAAACTTAGGACATTTGTCCCTTAACTTCCCTCTAACTTCTCTAACTTCCCTTAACTTCCCCACATGCGAAAGTTCAGTAAACAGTAAACTATAAACTATAGAATCATGTATTTCGACGAATTAGATTTAAACGACAACGTGCTCGACGCATTATATGACATGCGCTTCGACACATGCACTCCAGTACAGGAAAAGTGCATTCCAGAGATATTAGAAGGTCACGATGTCTTGGGTGTAGCCCAGACCGGAACCGGCAAAACCGCAGCCTATCTGCTCCCAGTATTGAGCAAGCTCGATGACGGCGGTTATCCTAAAGACGCCATCAACTGCGTCATCATGTCACCAACCCGCGAGCTCGCCCAGCAGATAGACCAGGCGATGCAAGGCTTTGGCTATTACCTGCAGGGCGTGAGCAGCGTAGCCGTATACGGCGGCAACGACGGCAACCGTTACGATCAGGAGTTGCGCAGCCTCCGCATGGGAGCCGATGTAGTCATCGCCACCCCGGGCCGCCTCATCTCCCATATCTCTCTGGGCAACGTAGACCTCAGCAAGGTTAGTTTCTTCATCCTCGACGAAGCCGACCGCATGCTCGACATGGGTTTCTCAGAAGACATCAAGACCATCGCGTCAAAACTGCCTGAGACCTGCCAGACCATCATGTTCTCGGCAACCATGCCTGAGAAGATAGAAGAGTTGGCTAAGACCCTGCTCAAGAATCCGGTAGAAATCAAACTTGCCGTCAGCAAGCCAGCCGAGAAAATCAAGCAGGAAGCATACGTATGCTACGAAACCCAGAAGATGAACATCATCAAGGACATCTTCAAGGCGGGCGACCTGAAACGCGTCATCGTCTTCAGCGGCAGCAAATTCAAGGTGAAGCAACTCGCAGCTTCCCTCCAGCAGATTGGAGTAAACTGCGGAGCCATGCACAGCGACCTGGAACAGGCTGAACGCGATGATGTGATGTTCAAGTTCAAGAGCGGACAGTATGATGTTCTCGTAGCTACCGACATTGTGGCGCGCGGAATCGACATCGATGATATTGAGATGGTCATCAATTACGATGTTCCTCACGATACAGAAGATTACGTTCACCGCATCGGCCGTACAGCCCGTGCCAACCGCGATGGTAGAGCCATCACCTTCGTGAGCGAAGAAGACCAGTACTGGTTCCAGCAGATTGAGAAGTTCCTGGAGAAGGTGGTAGACAAGATGCCTCTCCCTGAGGGATGCGGCGAAGGTCCTGAATACATCAAGCTTAACAAGCCGAAGAAGAAAGGCGCAAACGGAAGAAACAACAGACGCGGTAACGGTGGAAACGGCGAGGGCGGAAAGAACAGCGCCAAGAACCGCCGACAGAAAGACCGCGACCAGACTTCTCACAAGCGCAAGCCAAACAAGCCAAACGAACGTCAGGAAAAAGCACCACGCAACAACGAGCAGCAGCCACAGCAAGGTAACAAGCAGCAAAACGCAAAGCAGCAGCCTCAGCAAGGTAACAAGCAGCAGAACGCAAAGCAGCAGCCACAGCAGGGTAACAAGCAGCAGAACGCAAAGCAGCAGCCTCAGCAGGGTAACAAGCAGCAGAACGCAAAGCAGCAGAACAGAAAGCCAGCCCAGCCAGGCGAGCAGCCAAAGAACAGCAACAGCCAGAAGCGCCGCAATAACAGCAATAACAGCAACCAGCAGCGCCCAGGCACCGAGAACAATGTTCGTCCAGGCAGCAACGGCCGTGGCAGAGGCGTAGCCCAGAAAAAGGGCGACAAGCCGGCTGCACACAAGCACACCCCTATCGTAAATCCACAGAAGAAAGAAAACGCTGTGAAGAAATTCATCAAGCGCATCTTCGGATTCAAGAAATAGGTAAATAATCATCTTTTTAAATAAGGAAAGAGGAACGATGAAAGAGCTGCACATCACCCCGCTCATGACCATCAGCCTCACACTGACGATCGGAATCATCATAGCCAAATGGGGCTATGATGATTTCAATATGCGCTTCTGGCTCATCATCTCCATCATTTCATGCGCCCTTGGCAGCATCATCTTTTTCCTTACTAAGTTCTTAAGCCAAAAAGCTTACTTCAGCAGGAGCCACCTGTTTCTCATCTACTCCCAATGCGTGATGATTCATTTATGTATCCTGAGCCTTGGGGCTTTTCTTACCTGTAAGCAAATAGCTGATTCCCAAGCCACTACACAACTGAAAAACTGGCAGGAACTGTCTTACCTTACACGGGCAAAAATCAATACCGAACGCTATAAAAGCAATATTGAAAGCAAACTGATTTCCCTTCACGTAAAACAGCAAGACTATGCAGTCATCGCAGCCATGGCGCTGGGTGACAAGAGTGCGCTCGACTCGAACACCCGGAATAGTTATTCCATCTCCGGAGCCAGTCACATCTTGGCAGTAAGCGGACTTCATGTAGGCATAATCTTCCAGCTTTTCATCTTTCTGCTAGGCGGCAGAAAGTACTCAGTTTACACCATCATCCTGTCCCTCATCTCCATCTGGACCTACGTTTTTCTCATCGGATTACCGGCAAGTGCAGTCCGTGCAGCCATCATGCTTTCAGCCTACAGCTTAAGTTTAGCTTTTCATCGTACCGGTCTGCCGCTCAACACATTAGCCTCAGCTTATGTATTTATGCTCTTCATCAGTCCGCTCTATCTTTTCGAGTTGAGTTTCCAGCTTTCGTTCCTGGCCGTAGCCTCCATTCTGCTGTTCTTCACACCCCTTTACACCCTCCTCCACATCCGCAGCCGTTTCATCCGTTGGGCATGGGGACTCCTTTGCGTTTCACTGGCAGCCCAGATTGGAACCCTTCCGGTCATCGTCTACTCCTTCGGCAGAATATCGTGCTATTCACTTCTCACCAATTACATCGCCATTCCCGCAGCAACCCTCATCCTATATCTTGGAGCAGCATTAATCCTGTTCTCCCCACTCACGTTATGGGCGCCCATAGCATCGGTTGTCGCCCCACTCATCAGCCTTACATCAGGCACCCTGACCAGCATCACCCAGTTTTTGAATACAGCAATAAGACTGATCAGCATGCTGCCTGGAGCAAGCATCGAAAACGTAAGAATCAGTCTGCCTCAGGTAATCGGTCTCTACGCTGTCATCCTGCTCATTTATGCCCTATGGCGCAGGATAGATAAACTGAAGTCGTCAGAATGCAAAATTCCCTAAACAGAGATAAAGGCTTAAAACCCGAAAAACGTCTCTTATATAATAAGGTGTGCGTACACAAAAGGGCTACAAATCGAGATTAAGAATGTTAAAAAATATCTTTTTTCTACTTTTTCTGCATTTTTTCTTTCTTTTTGTTGGTGTTTTCAAGAAAAACATGTATCTTTGCAATCAGAAATAAAAAATAAGAATTTAAACACAATAAAAGATTAAAGATTATGAAAGCATCTGAAGTAATCGCGAATCTCCAAAGAAGATTCCCAAATGAGCCTGAGTACATTCAGGCAGTTAGTCAGGTTCTCGGTACTATCGAGGAAGAGTACAACAAGCACCCAGAGTTTGAGAAGGCAAACCTCATCGAGCGTCTCTGCATTCCAGACCGCATCATCCAGTTCCGCGTATCTTGGGTAGATGATAAGGGCAACGTACAGACTAACATGGGTTACCGCGTACAGCACAACAACGCGATTGGCCCTTACAAGGGAGGTCTTCGTTACCACAAGTCAGTAAACTTGGGTATTTTGAAGTTCTTGGCTTTCGAGCAGACATTCAAGAACTCTCTTACTACTCTCCCAATGGGTGGTGCTAAGGGTGGTTCTGACTTCTCTCCACGTGGCAAGAGCAACAACGAGGTAATGCGTTTCTGCCAGGCTTTCATGACAGAGCTTTATCGTCACATGGGTCCAGACGAGGATGTTCCAGCTGGTGACATCGGTGTAGGTGGCCGCGAGGTAGGTTACCTCTTCGGAATGTACAAGAAGTTGACACACCAGTTCCAGGGCGTCTTGACCGGTAAGGGTCAGGAGTTCGGTGGTTCATTGATCCGTCCTGAGGCTACAGGTTACGGTAACGTATACTTCCTCTGCAACATGCTCGCTACCAAGGGTATTGACATCAAGGGCAAGACTGTTTTGGTTTCAGGTTCAGGTAATGTAGCCCAGTACACTATGGAGAAGTTGCTCCAGTTGGGTGCTAAGCCAGTTACATGTTCAGATTCAGACGGTTACATCTACGACCCAGACGGAATCGACCGCGAGAAGCTCGACTACATCATGGAGCTCAAGAACGTAGAGCGTGGTCGTATCAAGGAGTATGCAGAGAAGTATGGTGTAAAATATGTTGC
>UMHE01039524.1_pt1 | contig 10332 bp, 6 predicted proteins | sample 1965451 | NCBI WGS metagenome assembly UMHE01 (sample SAMEA4836090, study PRJEB28245) | human gut metagenome | biome: gut microbiome; material: fecal sample | place: Denmark | collected 2008 | reverse complement strand
TTTGCTCAGGGTGCTGCGCAATTCGCCGCGGGCCATGCCGCTGCCCGGCGCCTGTACACAAATAGCACATATTTTATTTTTGCACGTAAAAGATTATCTTTGTAATGTTTTGGTGGTTGGTCTCTGACCGGACAAAATATAAACATGGAGGACGGAATATGTTGTACCCGATAGGAATACAAAGTTTTGAAGAAATTCGAAGTGGCGGCTATGTTTATGTAGATAAGACTGCGCTCATCTATAGGCTGACTTCCACCGGCAAATATTATTTTCTGAGTCGTCCGAGACGGTTCGGAAAGAGTCTGCTCGTATCTACTATGGAGGCTTACTTCAGCGGAAGGAAAGAACTTTTCGAAGGGCTCGCGATGGAGTCGCTGGAGAAGGACTGGACGAAATATCCTGTCCTGCATCTGGATTTGACAGGAAGCTCTTATACTGACATCTCGCAATTGAAGATAAGCCTTGAACAGCATCTTCGCAAGTGGGAATCACTGTATGACGTCACTCCTGTGTCCGAAGACTTGTCGTCCAGGTTTAAAGACGTCATTGACGCGGCATACCAGAAAACCGGCCAGAAAGTCGTCATTCTCATCGACGAATATGAAAAGCCGATAATCGACAACATTGACAATCCTGAACTCATGGAGCAGTTCAGGCGCGAGCTTCAGGGATTCTACAGCGTCATAAAAGGAAAGGACAATGCCATCAGATTTGCGTTCTTGACTGGAGTTACAAAACTCGGCAAAATGAGTTTCAGCAGCGGCCTTAATCTTGATGACATATCTATGAATATGAATTATTCAGATATTTGTGGTATTTCAGATGCTGAGGTGAAGCAGTATTTTGATAGCAATGTTTCCGAGCTGGCACGTTTCTGTGAAATTAGTAAATCTGATTGCTATAAGAAACTTAAAGCAATGTATGGTGGGTATCATTTCGACAATGGCTCACCTATGTTATATAATCCGTATAGTCTGTTCTTGGCATTTGGAACAAACGGAATCGAACAGTCGTGCATTGAAATGCCTATTCGATTATCTAGTTTAGTGAAAAGCCGACAATATGATATGGAGAATGTTTCACATTCAGAAATCTCATATCTTATATTAAATAGTTGTGACACCAACTTCTTTTCTCCATTGTCATTGATGTATTGTTATGGATATCTCACTCTAGCAGGATATGATCCCAGATTTGATACATATCTTCTCGATTACCCCAATGACACTGTTAAAGCGGAACTCTTCAGTTTATTGAATTCGCCAGCGGCAAGCAGATAATCAAACTCGGCATCAATTTCTCTTCTGAGACCAAGACAATTGACGGCTGGGCTGAGGCTTAGTTGGTTATTTTTCCGTAAATTGCTTAAATCCCGGAAAAGCTGTATCGTATGACAACCAGTCATTATCCAATGAAGCAAAGAACAAGCAGAATTATACTTATTCATGGCATTTCCGTTTAATTACTTATAATAAAGGGGATACCGAAAACTACTCATGTTCATTCTAAACACTTAAATCATAATGAAAAAAACGCTCATTTCATATTTAGTTACATGTATGTGCATCGTGATTTGCGGCTGTTCTAAGATTGAGTTTGAATTAGCGCCCAATCAGGTGGATGTTGATTATTCTGCTCAAGATGTGGTAGCAACTGTAAATACACCTATTGCATGTTATAAATTATACAGTATTGACGGTGAACATTTAAGCAAAAGCATACTAGATAATACATTTGTTTATCTGGAAAGTACTGCGATTGAGTATAAATGGATAAAGGTAAGATATGATTCTCAGAAACGGACCTTTACTATAAGCCTAGAAGAGAATCTAACTGAAAGCGATCGAACTGTGACAATTAAAGTATATTCTACGCATGCTATGTCACGATATAACCCTTCGTATCAGCATTGTTCCTTGAAGATTACTCAGCGAAAAAAACCGCTTTGATGTCCCACGGGTTTTCCGTAGGCAGAAACAACGCCGAACAGCGGCAAGGGCCCGCTCTGCTCAGGGTGCTGCGCAATTCACCGCGGGGCCTGCCCTGCACGCCAACTCCGGCCCGGCATCTGATGATGCCTTGGTTCCCTAAAGAATTCCATTAGACGGCCAGCTGCACTAAATATAGATAACCGAAGCCATTGTAGCCGGCAACAAGGTTGCCCCTGTGGGGACTTGCTTATCTCAATCCCCCCAACCCCCTTTTCAAGGGGGCGATCAGGGCCTTCGGGCTTTCCATCGCCGCACGGCTTTCCCTGCCCGCCAACTTCGGCCCGGCATCTGAGGATGCCTGCTGGCACTAGAGGGAGGGGCCCGCGAAGCGGGAGGGCCTGGTCCCCACAGGGGCTTCTTGTTGCCGTACACACCTGGAGTTCAGCAATACACGCAGCGCGTAAGTTGCAGATTACCAATTATTTAGCCGAAATCAGAGTTGGGAAAATTACAACTCTGAAAATGGTTAAACAGCTATCACTCAGCGACTTATAGGTTGCGCTTTATGCGGTTATGGCGATACTTTAGTATTGTCTTAACAAACAACAATAGTCCGGTCAAGACGTAACTGCGGAAACGCTTACGACTGGCGCGTGAGCGCCGGGCAGCGGCAAAGGGCCCACTTTGCTCAGGGTGCTGCGCAATTCGCCGCGGGCCATGCCGCTGCCCGGCTTGTCCTCCCTACGACACCTTCTGGACTCGTCCGTCCGGGACGTACCAGAGATAGGAAGTGACGTCCTGATATCCCAGAGAGCGGTACATATCCGCATATTCCCTTACCTGGGACTCATAAGAAGCGGTCGGGGCGCCGAACTTGAAGTCCACGATTATGATCTTGCCGTCGTCATTCACCACACGGTCAGGACGACGCGTTTGCCCGTCGGACATCATTACGGATGTTTCATTGATGACCTTGCTGCGGTCTTCCGGGAACCAGCCCAACGGGATCGTCAACTCCAGACCTGCCTTCAACATTGACCTGATATCCGTCATTTCAGCCTCATCAATCTCGCCGGCATCGAAACTTGCCGACAATGCGCCTTCCAGATCTTCAGGGACAATGATTCTGGACAATATGTCGTGCAATACCACTCCGCGAAGTCTGCCGGACGCTTCTATGCCGGTCATGCCGTCCTCCGAGAAGAAATCTCCGGCTTCCGTGCTGAATTTCAGACGTTCAGCCCCAGCATCAGCATTCTGCGGGAACGAAGGATATTCATCCACGTGCACCATCTGCACCACATTTTTCGTCTCCTCGCTCTTGTCCTTCGGAAGTGCTGCAGGTAAGCCTTTGCGATATCTTTCCCCACCTTCAGGAATCTCAGTTTCTGCAGAAGAGGCCAGATGGACAAACCCGTCATCGGAGCTCTTGTCGATAATGTAGCAGTACAGTATCTGCGAGAAATTCGAGAAGTTGTCAGGTGTACCGTTCTTCAAGGATTTGAGGAAAGTGTCTGAAGGACAAGAAGATATGATGGTCATTCCATACTTCGCCCTGGTTGTCGCCACGTAGAAAGTGTTGATGGCATCCACCATCTGCATCAGGTACTCGTCACGATAGCTTTCAGCGAAAAACGTTTTCTCCGCATCTGAACTCAGATTGACCTGATAGATACCACGGGAAGCGGAAGGCATTGCCCCTGTCCCCATCTGAGGTCTGCACCAATGCAAACCAGGCTTATAAAGCTTCACGCCTTCCGTATATGGGAAGATGACATATGGGAACGCCAGGCCCTTGGACTTGTGAATCGTCATAATCCTCACTGCGTCAGCGCCATCCGGAGAACTGATTTTCGGATCCACGCCATCCCAATACTTGAGGAAATCCGAAAGAGAATTGCCGTTTATCTGAGCCCAGTCCTGCACAGTATCCATAAAAGCCTGGATATAAGGCACTTCCCCACCGAACTGGGTACCGAGAGCAGATTTCATTGACCTTATGAAATACTCGCACAGATCGACGAGCGAATGCCACTGCGCAGGCGGGTCAATGTGAAGAGACGAGGCAAGGAACGAATTTAGCTTGTCCTCCGGATTGTCAGCAAATGACAGCAATGCCACAAGACGCTTTATCACAGGGGACATCTTCACGTTGAGCGAATCATCCGAAACCACAGGTATATCCGCCTCGAGAAGCGCCGTAGCTATGGACGCGCCCGTATCATTGGTTCTGACGAGCACTCCTATCTCCGAATAGGAAACGCCCAGGGCCACAAGCCGCCTCACCTCATTGACCACAGCCTCAAGCTGAATGTCGGGATTTTCTTTATCTTTCAGGAAAAGCACATCCACATTGCCCTTGAACTCAGGATGCTTGGACTTCGGAGTCTGCACTACGTCAGAATATATTTTAGAGATTCGCTTGTCAGGCAGTCCGGTCATACGGTCCATCATCATGGCCGCATATGGGTAGAGCGAATTGTTGAACTCCACGATGGTATCCGCACTTCTCCAATTGGACAGAAGAGGCACCTGCCTGGAACCCGGGAACTGCTCCAGAAGCGTGGAATCCAGCAATTTCCAGTCAGAGCCGCGCCACCTGTAGATACTCTGCTTCACATCCCCGACAATCAGGTTTCCATTGCCTTTCGCGATACTGTCGGCAAGCAGCGGACGGAAATTGTCCCACTGGATCCTGGCCGTGTCCTGGAATTCGTCTATAAGGAAATGGTCGAACCTGACACCGAGTTTCTCGTAGATGAAAGGCGCGTCGCACCCGTCGATTATCCCTTTGAGAATAGTGTTGGAGTCGTCAATGCTCAACACATTTTTCTCTCTCATAAGACCTGTAAATGAATCATTTATCTCTTTCTGCAAGCCGAGCGAGAAAATCCGTGAACGTATTGTTTCTGCGGTGAGATACTCCTTGTAACTGTCCCCGAAGAGAGCACAGAACTCTGCCAGCGGCCTCTCAAGCCATCCCTCAAACTCAGGCAGACGTGAGGCATGGTCCTTTTTCAGCCAACTTTTCTTGTCCGCCGCTTTTTTCAGGAAACTGTCTTTCGGAACAGGACATTTCTCCCCGCGCTTGAGGGCAGCACATTTGCTCAGCGGGGTACCGAAGCCCCTGAAAAACAAATCGATATTCCCGTCAAGACCAGTGACAATCTCACCGGCAAGCTTCTTGACTTTTCCGACAAAAGCATCCACCACGTCATCACATTCTTTCTTCAGAGCCTTCAAGGATTCCCTTGAGCAGAAAGCATTTTCGTCAATGCCGTATTTCTCCACCAAGTCATTGTGTTCATCATTGCGCAGAGCCTCAGCCGTATTATAGAGTTCCTGATCCAGAGAGAACTTGCCACCGCTATTGAGCTGTTCGGTCACGCTGTCAGTCAGCCAGTCGAGCAGAGATTTGCTGTCCTGGGTCAATGAATCCAAAATACGGTCAACGCTCTCAGTCACAAGCGATTTCTTGTCCAGTTCCACCTGATATGAGGCAAACTGGCCAATCTCCTTGGAGAACGCTTTCAGTGTCCGCTGAAAGAACCGGTCAATGGTGCTGACCGAAAAAGAACTGTAGTCATTCAATATGTTTCCGAGGAGTTTTTCCGCCATCCGGGATACCCATTCCTCAGTTTTTCCGGTACTTTCTCTGATACCGTCCATGTATTTGGACTTTTCCGGAGATGAAGCCAGGCAGTCGAGTTCGTCGAGAATACGCTGCTTCATCTCGTCTGTGGCCTTGTTGGTAAATGTCACAGCGAGAATGTGCCTGTACGCATACGGATCACCGCTCCACATCAGAAGTTCTATATATTCTTTGGCAAGGTTGAAAGTCTTTCCCGAACCTGCCGATGCTTTCAAAATCTGAATCATATTTTCCTCAATTATCGTCCACAAATCTTCTTGAAATCACAGTACTTGCACGTGTCATTGTCTTTGGTCCTGTGGAAATCAGTGCCCGTATCCATCATTTCCGCAAACAGGCCTTCCAGCTTTTCCGTAACCTTATTGTCAAAATCCGGGCACTCCCTGGACGAGAGGATATTCGACGCAAGCTCGGGTGAACTGAACAGACGGGGTATAGGATAAAGCACATTCAGCACGCTCTTGTCCTCGACATCATTCTCCACGAACCGGTCGTACACAAACAGCTGCACGGCTATCTCCGGACGGTTTTTCGACTTGGTGTCAGGACTGAAAAGCGCATCCACCACATCATCGGCATTCTCATCATTGATCTTGACTTCTTTCTCATCCACCTTGCCGGTCTTGTAGTCCACTATCCTTACTTCATCATCGCGGAAGCTGTCCATACGGTCAATGTAGCCCTTGAATTTGTGCCCCTTGAAATCCCAGAAACGCTCCAGCTCCAGACCGATTACCCTGAATCTGTCAGTATTGTACTCTTCCATCAGAGCCAGATCTGTCCGGAGAGTCTTCACGACATATTTGTTGAGAATCTCCTCAAATACCAGGTTACGGCCGGCAATCTCATCTGTATTGAGCTGACGCTTTATCAATGTCCTGATTTTAGGCCCGATGATTTCCTTCTTCCGGGACAGGAGCCACTCGATGTACTGTTTCGTGATTACCTCCAAAGGCTTCTTCACATTGGCAAGGACATTTTCCCTCGACATATCGAACTCAGCCTGCAGAGCCTCTCCTCCCTTATAGAGGGCGAGCATAGTATCATGGAACACCGTTCCGAGCATACTGTTGTCAAGAGACTCGGAGACCTCCGTTTCCACCTTGAGACGCTTCACATAAGTATAGTAGAACTTTGCCGGACACGAAAGATACTTTTCGATGGACGAAGCCGAGAAAGTCATCTTCTTCATAATCTCCACATCCTCGTCAGTCTTCGCTATAACATCCTCACCTTCAGGGATTTTCAGGTCATAGCCCACCACGGACCTGTCCATGAGCGGATATTTGTACTGGTACTCCAGCTGCTTGATGTACCGGCTTTCCTCTCCGGACTTGAGCCCTTCCGTCCTGGAGTCATACAGCAGCCACACATTCTCCGCACGCTGGATCATCCTGAAGAAATAATACGCCCAGACAGCATCCTGATTCTCATAGGTAGGGAGGCCGAAGCCCTTGCGGAGTTCCGGCGGAATGAATGACGAGCTCACGCTGCGGTGCGGGAAAGTACCCTCGTTGCAGGAAAAGACAATGAGATTCTTGAAGTCCAATGCCCTGGTTTCGAGTGGCCCCATAATCTGAAGTCCTTTGAGCGGCTCCCCATTGAACGGAACGGAAATGCCTCCTATCAATGACTGCAGCAGACGGGTATAAGTCATAGGCAATATGCTCAGCACCTGCGACTTGAGCCTGTTCACAGAGAGGTAATACTGCTTGGCGAAATGCACTTCGAGCTCCATTCCGCTCATTCTGGTCATCTTCGCGCCCAAGGCACTGAGGACATCCAGCTGGTACTGTGCAAATGCCTTTATCTGCTCTGCTGAAGTAGCCTTGGCATCTGTCACCACCGGCCTGAAAATCAGTTCAAACAGTTCAATTCCTGCAAAATCCGACTGAGGGATATAGTATTTTGCCGCCGTCTTGATTTCCTTCACACGCTGCCTGGCCTTACCGTCCATCATGGATGCAATGATGCCGGACGAGAAAATCGACCACACCTGCTTATGGTAGAACGCCCAGCCGTCTTTCTGCTTGCGGACATGCAGCTGGAGGGCGGATATATTATTCATAAGGCTATATATGTCACTGCCCGACATAGGATAACCCATTGTCACATTGACAGTTCCGATTTCCAGAGGAAGGGTGTTCAACACTGGGATCAACAGACTCTCATCAGGAAGCACGATGGCGGTATCTGACCAGTCCGCCAGTCCTGACTTCTTCTGTTCTGCTACAGGGGCCAACAATGAAGGAATCTGCTTGGTCTGCCCTACTGAAGACGGCACGCTCATGACGTGAATCTTCGGACCGTTTTCAGGCTCAGAGACACCGGCATTGACAAAACTTCCGCCGGAAGCTTTTCCCGGGTCAATGCTGAATGCCTGTGGAAATTCCACGACATTGGATGACATGAACATGGACGCGCGGTTCATAGAATCCTGTATCATCTCGGACGAGTAATCCCAGCAGAATTCCGCAAGTGAGGCATCCCGCATTTTCCTCATTACCGCCTTCTCACATTCATTCAATGCATTGAGGCCGACGAAAACGAACTTGTCCGAACGCGAAAAGGCCGCCTTCAATATGTCACGGGCGCTTTCAGTCTTCAGACGTTCCACGAACGAGCGGTAAACCATGCCCTCGTAGGCTTTGCCTTTTTCTGTCAATGCAGAATTGAACGAGGTGTAAAGCGGATAGAGCAGATTCCATATCATAAGGAAGCGCTCTTTCACATCGGGACTCTCGGAGCCGATATTCACCGTGAGTTTTCCTCCTTTACGGAAATGCGATATGAAATTCCGTATGGCTTCTTCCTGAGTCTCAGACAGATAGGCATAATCATCCTGTATCTCCTTGAAGTCGGCGACATTGGTGAACAGCTGTTTCGGCGAGGCCAGATACTTGTCCGTGTCATCGAAGTCGCCGAGGATGACGTCCCCCCAGAAGATGAAGTCGTCCAATGATTCCGCTTTAGGATTCAGGGCCTTGTAGCAGTCATACAGCTCCAGCAGAAGACTTACACGGTCCGTCACGGCCGACCCGCTTACTTTGTAGAAGAAATCGTTCATTGTCAGCAGTTCCGGCATCGTGAACACCTTGGACTGCGGATCGTTCTTCGCGGTCTCGGACAACCACTTCCTGAAGAAGACCATGGATCTCCTGTTCGGGAAAACAAAGCACAAGTCACTGATATTCTGTGTGTTGTAATAGTGCTCTGCTATCTGTTTCAAAAATTGCGGCATAGTTATATTATCAGTTTTATTATCCTGTTTATTATTCCGTTTTTACATATATACAAATTTAGGTGAAGAATCTTACAAAAAAACAGCATTTTTATTTAAGAAAAAATTTGGATATTCTAAAAATGTCCGTATATTTGTAGTGCAATTTAGAGATTTTCTAAATTAGAAACTATAAAAACAACAATCACAGGCAGTTTGCTACAGTGAGTTTATCCTATAATTTACGTGCAACTGCTTTAAAAAAGGAGAATAGAATATGAAAAAGAAATTCAGATGCCTCGTTTGCGGCTATGTTTATGAAGGCGAGAACCCACCTGCAGAGTGTCCGGTTTGCCATGCAAAAGCTGACAAATTCGTAGAAATCAAGGAAGATGCTGCCAAGACTTGGGCTTGCGAGCACGTTATCGGTGTTGCCAAAGGATGCGACGCTGAGATCCACGAAGGTCTGGAGGCGAATTTCGCCGGTGAATGCAGCGAGGTCGGCATGTACCTGGCCATGAGCCGTCAGGCTGACCGTGAAGGATATCCTGAAATCGCTGAGGCATTCAAGAGATATGCATTTGAGGAGGCCGAGCACGCTGCCAAGTTTGCTGAACTTCTCGGTGACATGGTTTGGGACACCAAGACCAACCTCGAGAAGAGAATCGAGGCTGAAGGCGGCGCCTGCGAGGGCAAACTTGCCATCGCAACCAAGGCAAAACAGCTGAACTACGACGCTATCCACGACACTGTTCACGAGATGGCGAAGGATGAGGCTCGCCACGGTGCAGGTTTCCAGGGTCTTTACAACAGGTATTTCAAGAAATAAGGAAATACACTTGAAAGTGCTGATAGAGGATGACTCAATAATTTTTGGGTCATCCTCTATTGGTTTTATACCCCCAGACTGCCCGAAAAGTCCTCGCGAGACTGAAATACTCCGTACCCTATACAAGGCCAGAAGCGGATTCTCGATTCTCACTGAGGAATATTTGACTTTTCAGACAGGCTCCCCCACGGACTCGTCTGCAACCCATATCAGGGGTCAGTGGGAAGACCTTGTGTGCAGGAATCACGCCGGCAGCAGCAAAAGCCCGCTCAGCTCAGAGTGCTTCGCAATTCGCCGCGGGCTATGCAGCTGTCCGGCTATGAACTGGTCCGCCCGGAGCTAACTTACAAGGAAGGTGCTCTCCTGTGTTTCCATTGACTATTGACGTTTGAAAACGCAAAGGTTGAGGCCGATCAGCTGCTCGTCAAGACATAACTGCGGAGACGCCTGAAAATTTTGGAACCAATGAGCATCCCCATAAAGCAGCAAGAATCCTTATAACCTATTGAGCCATTGATTGTTACGCCGACTTTAACCCGCTATCCAATATGCTCACTCCCATAAAAAATTAGGGTGATGAGCATATTTGCATTTTACCATAAACCTATATAATCAATTATATGTCAATTTATTACATAGACACCCACAGGCTTCTTAGGATGCTCATTGGTTCAGAATGGTAGGGATAGCGGGCTCCGGC
>UMHE01039482.1_pt1 | contig 10354 bp, 11 predicted proteins | sample 1965451 | NCBI WGS metagenome assembly UMHE01 (sample SAMEA4836090, study PRJEB28245) | human gut metagenome | biome: gut microbiome; material: fecal sample | place: Denmark | collected 2008 | reverse complement strand
CGTTCCACTTTCGTTCGACATTTTTCGACACGTTTCGACAAAAGCAGGCGATTTTGCGCGATACTGCGCAGTTATGAGCAAAATATAGAAAATTCCAGCAAAAAACGGCACAGCGCCCCGGCGGGACGCTGTGCCGTTTCGCCCACGGTCATACGCCGCGGGTGCCGTTGGTGGGATCCACAAAAAGGGGCAGCTCCGGCGGATTGACCGTCCACACGGCGAAGACCGCGGCTGCACCCAGCTGCACCAGAATGCCCAGCACCTGCCACAGCGGCGCGCTGAGGGAGCCGCGTCTTTGCAGACCGCGGCTGACCAGCCATGCCGCCAGCACCGCCGCCTGAAAGATCAGCACATTGACCACGTCCACGCTTTTGCCGCAGATGCCGGTGTAGGTGTAAAACAGCGCCGGGATCAGGATAAGCCCCGTCAGCAGCCCGGCGGCGCGGGGCGCGGCGCAGTCCGCGCGGCGCTCTATGAGAATGGTCACAGCCGTCCACAGGATCCACGGCACGGCCAGCAGCTTCATGTGCTCCCAGGTGGATTCGTTGACGGCGGAGATGTACGCGGCCCAGGAGGCCTGCCCCGTCCAGTCGTAGACGAAGTGCAGCAGATTGCCCAGCAGCAGGGTGAGCAGCATCCCCGCTGTCTCCCATGTACGCCGTTCCCGTTGGTTTTTCACGTCAGTCAGTCCTTTCTCCTTATAGACTATATCTCATTGTACACGGAAGCGGCGGACGTTATACGAGAAGGAAATTTGGAAAACGGATGTTTTTTCGCGGCGGATATGGTATACTGTCCCCGAAAGAAGGGTGATGCAAATGCAGACTGTTTCTCAACGACTGGCGCTGCTGCGGCAGCGCATGGCGCGGCGCGGGCTGGACGCCTGCGTGGTGGTCACGGACGATTTTCACGGCTCGGAGTATGTGGGCGACCATTTCAAGACGCGGGCGTACCTCTCCGGCTTTACCGGCTCGGCGGGTACGCTGCTGGTACTGGCGGAGGAGGCGTACCTGTGGACGGACGGACGCTATTTCCTGCAGGCGGAGCGGCAGCTGACCGGCAGCGGCATTGACCTCATGCGCGCCGGACAGCCGGGCGTGCCCACGCTGTCGGCTTTTCTGGCGGAGAGACTGCCGGAGGACGGCGCGCTGGGCTTTGACGGGCGCACCGTCAGCACAAAGCTGTACCGCACACTGGAAAAGGCGCTGGCGGGCAAGCGCGTCCGCATGGACGGCGGCTTCGATCCGGCGGAGGGCGTCTGGTCGGACAGACCGCCCCTGTCCGCCGCGCCGGTGTGGGCGTTTGACAGCGGCGTGACCTGGCGGGAGAAGCTGGCGCTGCTGCGGCAGGATATGGCGGCGCGGGACGCGTCGTATCTGCTGCTCACCGACCTGACGGACGTGGCGTGGACGCTGGAGCTGCGGGGCGGCGATGTGGCGTGTACGCCGGTGTTTCTGGGCTTTCTGCTGTTGGGCAGGGAGGAGGCCGTCCTGTGCGCACAGGCGGAGAGCTTCCCGGAGGACATCCGGCGGCAGCTGGCGGCGGACGGCGTGGCGCTGCGCCCCTACGGGGACATATACGCGCTGCTGGAGACGCTGCCCGCCGGCACACGGGTCATGGCGGACAGCGCCACGGCCAACGCCCGCATCGCCGGGTGCCTCGCCCATACGGAGTGGCTGGACGCGGACAGCCCGGCCTCCCGCCGCAAGGCGGTGAAGTCCGCCGGCGAGCAGGAGGGCTTCCGCCGCGCCCATGTGCAGGACGGCGCGGCGATGTGCCGGTTCCTGTACCACATGAAAACGCATCCGGAGGACTACACGGAACTGTCCGCCGCGGCGCTGCTGCACCGGTGCCGGGCGGCGCAGCCGGAATTTCGGGAGGACAGCTTCCCGGCTATCGTCGCCTACGGCGCCCACGGCGCGGTGGTTCACTACGAGCCCACGGAGGAGACGGACGTGCCGCTGCAGCGGCACGGGCTGCTGCTGGTGGACAGCGGCGGGCACTACCGCTGCGGCACCACCGATGTGACCCGCACCGTGGCGCTGGGCGAGGTAACGGCGCAGGAACGCCGCATGTCCACGCTGGTGCTGCGGGGACATATCCGGCTGGCCATGGCGCGGTTCCCGCGGGGCGTCATGGGGGAGAATCTGGACGCGCTGGCGCGGATGCCCCTGTGGGAGCAGGGACTGGACTACGACCACGGCACCGGCCACGGCGTGGGCTGCGTGCTCAGCGTCCACGAGTCGCCGCCGTCCTTCCGCTGGCGGTTCGTGGAGGGCATACCCCACCCGGCGCTGGAGGAGGGGATGCTCCTCTCCGATGAGCCGGGATATTACGAGGCTGGGGCGTTCGGCATCCGCCACGAGAACCTGCTGCTGGTGCAGCCGGCGGAGCAGAAGCGCTTCCTGCGCTTCGAAACGCTGACCCTGGCGCCCTTCGACCGGGACGCGCTGGACGTGTCGCTGTTGACAGCGGAGGAGCGGACGTGGCTGAACGACTACCACCGGCGGGTGTACGACACGCTGTCGCCACTGCTGGAGCCGGAGGTGTCCGCGTGGCTGCGGGATGTGACGCAAGAGCTGTAAAGCGCGCCCCGCCGTCACCGCCGCAGCAATCCGTATCTTTTCGTAGGGGACGGCGTCCCCGACGTCCCGTCAGCGCGGCAGCGCCGCGCTGTCATTCCGAGCCAGTGACCGTGTCACTGGCGTGGGAATCCGTCTCCCGGCGCGGCAGCGCCGCACCGGACAACAAAAAACGCCCTTCGGGGCGTTTTCCTTGTTGACAAAGGCAGCATGTGTGTATATAATAAGCATACGATTAGAAAACGAATTTTGCTTAGGAGGCGGTGCTATGACACAGCGGGAGCGTCAGCTGCTGGAATGGATACGGGAAAATCCCCTGATCTCCCAGCAGGAGCTGGCGGACAAGGCGGGCATCACCCGCTCCAGCGCCGCCGTTCACATCTCCAACCTGATGAAAAAGGGATACATCGCCGGGCGGGGCTACCTGCTGCGGGAGGCGCCCTACATCGTGGTGGTGGGCGGCGTGAATATGGACATCGGCGCGGTGTCCGCCGCGCCGCTGGTGGCGCGGGACTCCAACCCCGGCCGGGTGACCACGTCGCTGGGCGGCGTGGGGCGGAACATCGCCCACAACCTGTGCCTGCTGGGGGAGCAGGTGTCCATGGTCACGGTGCTGGGGCAGGACAGCTTCGCCCAGTCCGTGCGGGAAAACGCGGCGGATATCGGCCTTGACCTGACCCACAGCGCGGTGATCCCCGGCGGGCGCACGGGCACGTACCTGTTCATCGACGGCTGCGACGGCGACATGGCGCTGGCGGTGAACGACATGGGCATCTACGAGCACATCACGCCGGAGTTCCTGCGCCAGCGGCTGGATTTCATCAACCACGCCGGTCTGGTGGTGGTGGAGACGAACCTGCCGGAGGCGTCGCTGCAATGGCTGTGCCAGCACTGCACTGCGCCCATCCTGGCCGACCCGGTGTCCACCATCAAGGCGCCCAAGCTGCTGCCGGTGCTGGATAAGCTGACGGCGCTGAAGCCCAACCGCATGGAGGCCGAGCTGCTCAGCGGCGTGCCCATCCGGGACGAGGCGGACATCGAAAAGGCTGCCGCCGCCCTGCTGGACAGGGGCGTGGGGCAGGTGTATATCTCCCTGAGCGGCGACGGGCTGTACGCCGCCGACCGGCAGGGACACAGCGTGCGGCTGCCCTGCCCGAAGGTACAGGTGGCCAATGCCACCGGCGGCGGCGACGCTATGGCCGCGGCGCTGGCCGCGTGCATCGCCCACGGAAGGCCGTTGGCCGAGTGCGCGCGGATGGCCGCCGGCGCGGGCGCGCTGGCGTGTACGGCGTCGGAGACGATCCACCCCGGCATGAGCTGGGAGAGCATCGAATACATCGTGAACACTGCGAAATAACATATCTGCATAGATCATAAGGAGGAACGTATTATGAACCGTTATCTGGATGTCGCCCCCGAGGTGCAGGAGGCTCTGAAGGCCGGTAAGCCCGTTGTGGCGCTGGAGAGCACGATTATCTCCCACGGCATGCCCTATCCCCAGAACGTGGAGACGGCGCTGAACGTGGAGAAGATCATCCGCGACGGCGGCGCGGTGCCCGCCACCATCGCCATCATCGGCGGACGGCTGAAGGCCGGCCTGACGCCGGAGGAGATCGACTATCTGGGCAAGACCGGCGCGGGCGTCACCAAGGCCAGCCGCCGCGACCTGCCCATTCTGGTGGCCGAGGGACGCGACGGCGCCACCACCGTGACCACCACCATGATGATCGCGGCCATGGCGGGCATCTCCGTGTTTGCCACCGGCGGCATCGGCGGCGTGCACCGCGGCGCCGAGACTACCATGGACATCTCCGCCGATCTGGAGGAGCTGGCGCAGACCCCTGTGATGGTGGTGTGCGCAGGCGCCAAGTCCATTCTGGATCTGGGTCTGACGCTGGAGTATCTGGAGACTCACGGCGTGCCCGTCATTGGCTATCAGACCGAGGAGCTGCCCGCTTTCTATACCCGCAAGTCCGGCTTCAAGGTGGACTACCGGCTGGATACGCCTGAGCAGCTGGCGCAGGCCTTCCACGTCAAGCAGGAGCTGGGTCTGCGGGGCGGCATGCTGGTGACGAACCCCATCCCCGAGCAGTACTCCATGGACGCGGACGTGATCAACAAGGCCATCAACGAGGCGGTGGAGGAGGCCAAGGAGCAGGGCATCCACGGCAAGGCCACCACGCCGTTCCTGCTGGCCAAGATCAAGGACATCACCGGCGGCAGCAGTCTGGCTGCCAACATCCAGCTGGTGTACAACAACGCGAAGCTGGCCACGGCCACGGCCTGTGAGCTGGCCAAGCTGAAGAAGTGAGCGGCGCTGCCGCGTCCGCTTCCGGCGGCTGGACGGTGCTGCTGGTCTGGCTGGCCGTCATCAACCTGCTGACCTTCATCGTCTACGGCGCGGACAAGCGCCGGGCGAGGAAGGGCAAATGGCGGGTGCCGGAAAAGACGCTGTTTCTGCTGCCGCTGCTGGGCGGAAGCATCGGCGCGCTGCTGGGTATGCGGGTGTTTCACCACAAGACGAAGCACTGGTACTTCGTCTGGGGCATACCGGCCATCCTGCTGGCGCAGATCGCGCTGGCGGTATGGATATATACCAAATAAGGAGGGCATCCTGATATGGTACGCAAGGCGACAGAGGCGGACATCCCCGCCGTGACCGCCATCTACGATGCGCTGCTGGACAGGGAGGAGCAGGGTCTGCTGTCCACCGGCTGGACGCGGGGCGTGTACCCCACGGAGCAGACGGCGCGGGACGCCCTGCGCGCCGGGACGCTGTACGTCATGGAGCGCGAGGGCCGCGTGACGGCCGCCGCCAAGATCGACCAGAGCCAGATGGAGCAGTACAGCCGGTGCCGCTGGCAGCATGACGCGCCGCCGGAGCAGGTACTGGTGCTGCACACGCTGGTGGTGGATCCCGCCGTAAAGGGCAGAGGCTGCGGCACGGCATTCGTCCGCTTCTACGAGGAGCTGGCGCGGACGACAGGCCGCCCGTACCTGCGCATCGACACCAACGCCCGCAACACGCCCGCCCGCGCCCTGTACGCCAGGCTGGGCTATACCGAGGCCGGCATCGTGGCGGGCACGTTCAACGGCATCCCCGGCGTGGAGCTGGTATGCCTGGAAAAGAAAGTGTAAAAAGGAGGTGCCGGAAATGGCATTGATCCATGTAAACGAGAGCGACTTCCGCGAGAAGGTACTGGAGTCCGGCGGCACGGTGCTGGTGGACTTCTGGGCCAACTGGTGCGGTCCGTGCCGGATGCTGGGGCCCGTGCTGGAGCAGGTGGCCGCCGACCATCCGGAGATCACCGTGGCCAAGGTGGACGTGGACGAGAACATGGGATTGGCTGCGGCCTACGGCGTGGAGAGCATCCCCATGCTGCTGGTGTTCAAAAACGGCCAGCTGACGGACAAGTCCATCGGTTTTGTCTCCCAGCCGGAGATTGAAAAGCTCATCGGATAAAAAACGCCCGTAACCGCAGGGTTACGGGCGTTTTTTTCCTTGACAGGCGCATCTTACACGGGTACAATGGGCAAAAATCATCCCCGGATATTCCAAGGAGGTAGTGCTATGAACATCGGTCTGCTGGGCTTTGGCGTGGTAGGCGGCGGCGTGTGGGAGCTGGCCGCGGAGCGAGACGATATCTGCGTGAAGCGGGTGCTGCTGCGCAGTCCCAAGGCGGGGCTGCCGGAGAGCGCCGTCACCTTTGACGTGAACGACATTCTCAACGACGACACCATCGACACGGTGGTGGAGGTCATGGGCGGGCTGCACCCGGCCTATGAGTACGTCACCGCCGCCATGGAGCGGGGCAAGCATGTGGTCACAGCCAACAAAGCGCTGATCGCTGCGTACTATACGGAGCTGACCGCGCTGGCGGCGAAGCAGGGCGTGGCGCTGCGCTGCACCGCCGCCGTGGGCGGCGGCATCCCGTGGCTGGTGAATCTGGAGCGGGTGAAGCGGCTGGATACGGTGTGCGCCGTGGGCGGCATCATGAACGGCACCACCAACTTCATCATGGACGCCATGCACAAGGCGGACGTGGACTTCCCGGCCATCCTGAAGGAGGCGCAGGCGCTGGGCTACGCCGAGGCCGACCCCTCGGCGGACATCGACGGCGACGACATCCGGCGCAAGCTGTGCATCTCCGCCAACATCGCCTTTGACGCGGCGCTGGAGGAGAAGGCCATCCCCACCTTCGGCATCCGGACGGTGACGGCGGCGGATATCGCGGCCTTCAAGTCCCACGGCTTCGCCTGCAAGCTGCTGGCCAGAGCCGAAAGCGCCCAGGACGGCGTGTGCGCTTATGTGGAGCCGGCGCTGGTGGGCGCGGACGATCTGGAGGCGGCGGTGCCCGCCAACTTCAACCTCATCACCTACGAGGCGGAGAAGCTGGGACGCCAGAGCTTTTACGGGCAGGGCGCCGGACGGTTCCCCACCGCCAGCAACGTGGTGCAGGACTGCCTGACGGTGCTCTCCGGCAAGCGTGGCTTCTACACGGACAAGGCCGCACCTGCGGCGCTGGTGGGCGGCGAAGCGCACCCCTACTATGTGCGCACGGCCTCTCCCGACGACTTCCTGCGGGCGCACACGGCGGAGACGTGGGAAAACGGCGCGGTGATCACCGGCGCTGTGGACGTGTGCGAGATGCTGGCCTGGGCGAAGGCGCAGCGGGACAAGGATCCCGCCGTGTTCATCGCGGGCATACGGTGAAAAAGCGCGGCTCCCCGTTCCGGGGAGCCGCGTTCTTGCAAAAATCAGCCTTGTAAAACACTCTGCTTTGGGTTATAATACTATTTACTGCAAAATTTACCGCAAAAATACACAGAAAAAGGTGAAACGATATGGAACGTATGAGGATCGCAGCGATCTTTGCCGATCAGGAAGCGCTGAGCGGCAAGGAAGTTACCGTGTGCGGCTGGGCGCGCACCATCCGGGATATGAAGACCTTCGGCTTTATCGAGCTGAACGACGGCTCCTGCTTCAAGAATCTGCAGGTGGTCATGTCCGCCGACGAATTGGCCAATTACAAGGACATCGCGGCGCAGAACGTGGGCGCGGCGCTGATCGTCAAGGGCACCGTGGTGCTGACGCCGGACGCCAAGCAGCCGCTGGAGGTCAAGGCGCACTCTATCCAGGTGGAGGGCAAGTCCACGCCGGACTATCCCCTGCAGAAGAAGCGCCACAGCGTGGAGTTCCTGCGCACCATCCAGCACCTCCGTCCCCGCACCAACCTGTTTTCCGCCACGTTCCGCGTCCGCTCCGTGGCGGCCTACGCGGTGCATGAGTTCTTCCAGAGCCGGGGCTTCGTCTATGTGCAGACCCCCATCATCACCGGCAGCGACTGCGAGGGCGCCGGCGAGATGTTCCAGGTGACCACCCTGGATCTGAACAACGTCCCCAAGACCGAGGACGGGCAGGTGGACTACTCCCAGGACTTCTTCGGCAAAAAGACCAGCCTGACCGTGTCCGGCCAGCTGAACGCCGAGAACTTCGCCATGGCCTTTGGCGATGTGTACACCTTTGGCCCTACCTTCCGCGCCGAAAATTCCAACACCCAGCGCCACGCCGCCGAGTTCTGGATGATCGAGCCGGAGATGGCCTTCTGCGATCTGGCCGGCGACATGGACGTGGCCGAGGCCATGATCAAGCATATCATCCGCCGGGTGCTGGAGCGCTGCCCGCAGGAGATCGAGTTCTTCAACAGCTTCGTGGACAAGGGGCTGAAGGAGCGTCTGGAGCATGTGGCCTCCAGTGATTTCGGCCGTGTCAGCTACACCGACGCGGTGGAGATCCTGAAGAAGAACAACGACAAGTTCGACTATAAGGTGGAGTGGGGCACCGACCTCCAGACCGAGCACGAGCGCTATCTCACCGAGCAGGTCTACAAGAAGCCGGTGTTCGTCACCGACTATCCCAAGGAGATCAAAGCGTTCTACATGCGCCTGAACGACGACGGCAAGACCGTGGCCGCGGCGGACTGCCTTGTCCCCGGCATCGGCGAGATCATCGGCGGCAGCCAGCGCGAGGAGCGTCTGGAGCTGCTGGAGAGCCGCATTCGGGAGCTGGGCATGAAGCCGGAGGACTACTGGTGGTACTGCGACCTGCGGCGCTACGGCAGCTGCCGTCACGCGGGCTTCGGCTTCGGCTTCGAGCGCATGGTGATGTATTTGACGGGCATCGGCAACATCCGCGACGTGGAGCTGCATCCCCGCACCGTGGGCAACGCGGAATTCTAAGAAAAACACACAAGGCGCACCCTCCGGGGTGCGCCTTTAGACTGTCGAAAAACTGTCATTTGTAGGGGACGGCGTCCCCGACGTCCCGTTGTAGGGGCGTTTCTCTTTCCGTCTGACCGCCCCATACAACGAGGAACGCCGCCGAGCTGCCAGCGAAGCGGCGAACAAGTACGGCGTTCATAGAAAGATTACACATTTGTATGGAGACAGGAATTGAAAAGTCCGTGCTTTGCATGATATAATCATATTGGAGAGTTATAAGTATTTTTTGAGCCACGGAAGGATGCTTCAACATGAACAAGCTGATAGTATATCTTATAAGTGCTGTTATTGTACTGCTGATTTGCATTACTATTCTTTTGCACTGTGTAAATGTCAATTCATTTACATACTCTAATTTGATGGATACCGAAAGCCAAACAATAGCACAGTCGCTTTTAAGCGAAGCAAATATTTCACAAGAAAATATCGACCAATTTTTCACGCTTGTTGATGAGTTTAATAGCGTACCATACAAGGGAATTGTTGAACAAGGATGGAAAAAAGCATATATTCCATTTTTCTCTTACAACAACGAGAATGGGTTTGCACATTTAGAAGCACAGGAACAAGAAAATATGATAAACTGCCGTTCAGCAGCTTTTGTTTTATTAAAAGACCACATCATCTTTAATGAAACAAATATTACACCTGATAGAAAATTAGATAATAACAATAGATTCCAGCTTTCAGGAGAAGAGCAATTACATTATGATTTGCTGTTTGCTAATATTGAGAACAGCAATACGGATTCCTCAGAAGTTTTAGCCCAAAAAGTGATGGAATATTGGGATATGGCTGGTGTCGAATTTCCAGAAAGTCGCATTCAATTTATTATGGCGTATGCTGATACAGAGAACGGAATACAAAACTTTCACACAGGCGTTGCCATATACGATGATAACTGTATATGGATGTTGGAAAAGGCTGACCCAATACATCCTTATCAGCTTTCTCGCTTTGACAATCAAGAGCAACTGATTGATTATATGAAAAATCGAGTATCTGAAGCCGAATATGCGGCGATATTTTCCAATGATACTTGCCTTTTGAAAAAATAGTTTAGTAAATCCTCATTGTCTAACAGAACACAACAACCGAATACCGAAAAACAGACCGTTGACCCGCGCCGTGTGCGTACAGTCAGCGGTCTTTTTTTACCCAAAATCAAGAAAGGAGCAACCAACTATGACAAAGCCAAGAGAGAAAACCCGCGAGGAATTGCAAGCCGAGATCGAGGACGGAAACAAGAAAAGGCGCAGCACTCAGCTACGCCCCGGAACGCCTTGCTGTATGAACTTTTCGGAAAATAAAAAAGCAGAGTGTCCATTACAGGATACTCAGCTCCTATAAGGACACTCTGCATGTCATAACTCAACACTATAGATTTTCTGAAATTTGCTTTCAAAAAATCGGTGTATGACAGCAAGAATAACTTGATGCGCAGAGATCACTTGTCTTTTGATTCTTCAGTTGTGTCAGAGACTGCGCCT
>UMHE01040232.1_pt1 | contig 10373 bp, 8 predicted proteins | sample 1965451 | NCBI WGS metagenome assembly UMHE01 (sample SAMEA4836090, study PRJEB28245) | human gut metagenome | biome: gut microbiome; material: fecal sample | place: Denmark | collected 2008 | reverse complement strand
AACTGGGCGAAGAAATCAAGAATGGTATCAGCCATAGAGCAAGGGCCGTGGCAAAATTGGCAGAGTATCTGAAAAAGAAGTAAGGAAGTAAAGAAAAAGAAGTAGATATGAAACGGCTATATTGTTTATTTATCATCATATTATGCCTTGCCATAAGCATCCCATCCTATGCCCAGTTTACGATCAACGGAAAGCATATCATCTATGATAAGCAAAACGATACGTATATGGCTTGCATCCCGGAGGATGCTTTTGGTAAGGATTATGAAGCAATCATCCTGTTGGATATTGCCTCAGATTGGAGCGACCTCAGCATTGATGGCACCCAGATAGCTTACAGCTATACTTTCAAGCAAGTGGAAGGCAACAAGCTTTACTCCATTCATGCCCGAAAAGGCAATAAGGAAATCAATACCAAGATTACCTTCACCTTCTTGCCTCTGCTGGTGCTGCAAGGCTCATTCGGCTATGATTACGCCCAAGGAAGCATGTCATTGTATTCTTCTGATGCCACAGAGCCAACCATCTCCTTAATCAAAGCCAAATGGAGAGGAGGTTCCACCAATACGGCGGATAAGCACAAGAGGAACTACAAAATTAAGACCCTCAACGAAAAAGGCAAGAGTCAGGACATCTCGCTCCTGGGGATGAGAGAAGACAACAACTGGATTCTGGATGCAGGACAAATAGACCTGTTCCGCCTGAGAAACCGCATTGCCACTGAAGTTTGGAACGATTTTGCCACCAAGCCATACTATACCTCAAAAGAACCAAAGGCTAAGAGTGGTGTAGCGGGAAAAGTAGTAGAAGTTATCCTCAACAATGAATATCGTGGCATCTATTCCCTAACCGAAGCCATGGATAGAAAAGAGTTGAAACTCAAGAAATATGATGACAAAAACCAAGAATTTCACGGTCAACTTTGGAAGGTAAGTTCTTGGGATAAATCTACATTTTGGGACATCGAAAAAGACTATGATAATACTCAGGAAACCTGGCATGCTTTCGAAACCAAATATCCAGATATCGAAGATGTAAATCCAACAGATTATAGTCCACTTTATGAAGCCATCGACTTTGTTGCAAACAGCAATGACGAGACTTTCAAGAAAGAAGTAGCTAATTATTTTGATATTCCTGTAATTATCGACTATCAATTGTTTTTGGAAACTCTAAAACCTATTGACAATTGTGGAAAAAATATGTACTGGGGGATTTATGATGTAGCAAAAGACAAAAAGTTAACACTTGCTATCTGGGACTTAGATGCTAGCGTAGGACAAGACTGGCATTGCTCTACTCCACTCCATCCTGACTATGTTTCACCTGATACAGAACTAGGAATAAAAGAAGCTTTTAACTTATATACAAGGCTTTCCACACTAAATGTGGATAACTATAACCAGAAAGTTGCTGACAGATACCACGAATTAAGAAAGACTTATTTCAGCGAGGAAAATCTCATCTCTAAATATCAGAGCTATTATGATATGTTGGTAAAAAGTGGTGCGGCAAGCAGAGAAGAGAGCAAATGGTCAAAAGATTCAGATATAGGAGGTTATCCTCTGAATTTCGAGAAAGAAATTGAATACATCAAGAATTGGATTATCGAACGCCTTAAATATCTTGATACAACCCAATTTCCTACTATAAATGGAATTCAAAAAACTCAATATCTCAAACAAACAAAGACCACACAAACCTATAATATGCTAGGGGTAAAGGTAAATACATCGTATAAAGGGATCAAAATTATTAATGGAAAGAAATACAATATCTCACAATAAATAGTTATATTTGCAGTTAATATAGTATTAGGCTTTAAAATAACAGACAATGAAGACAATAACATTATTAATTACAATACTATTCATGGTACTTCCCTTATCGGCCATAGATAAGGGAAGTTGGGAAATATACACCAGCTATAATGGTATAACAGAAATCGAACCAGCAGGAAATCAAGTTTTTGCTTTAGCATCTAACGGACTTTTCTCTTATCATATAAAAGAAGGTTCAGTTACAACATATGATAAAGCAAACACTCTTTCTGACTTTGATATTAACCATATTGCTTGGAATAAAAATACAAAAAAGTTGGTAATCACATATATCAATGGAAATATTGACTTATTAGATACCAATGGAAATGCAGTTAATATATCTTCGTACCAGAAGGCTATGACAAGAGTTTTGCAGAACTGGGCGAAGAAATCAAGAATGGTATCAGCCATAGAGCAAGAGCCGTGGCAAAATTGGCAGAGTATCTGAAAAAATAGAAATAGAGATGACACTCAATATGGCACTCAATTATGATTAGAACACTCAACACTTTACGATTTATTCTCATCTTGATGATTGTGATTTCACACTCGGCACTTCCCATGTCCCAAGGATTACATGATTACTTGGGTGAATGCCCTGTAGCAATATTCTTTGTCATTAGTGGTTTCGTATTGTCATTGAGCAAGGGAGAGAAATTAGAAAAGGAAGAACTAAGCAACAAGCAGTTCTTCCTTTCCCGCATATTCAAACTCTATCCACTACATCTACTGATAGTAGCTTTTTTTATACCCTTAGATTGGCGGTTAGGATATTTAGGAACTTGGATTCAAACCATATTCCATTGCTTTTTGCTACAATGCTGGGTGCCATCTCGCGAATTCATGGCAGTTTTAAATGGATCTACATGGTTTCTTTCAGACATCATATTCTTTTATCTTATATTTAAATATTTATATCGTTTTATTATCAGAAATTCATGGAGAACCATTTTACCCATCTTAAGTATATACATGATAGGGTACATCTTATTATGCTTTAGCACAACCAAGGACTATTCTGCAGGATATATTTATTTTTACCCACCATTTAGACTGATAGATTTCTGCCTCGGAATATGCCTTTATAAATTCTATCAATCAACAAAAGGACAAAAACTATCCGAAAAAATCGCCAAAGGTATATCCTGTTGGCAAGCCTTTATAACAGATACTATCATCGTACTTATGATAGCAACCATGTATGAATTAGCCATCCATAGTAATCCTAATTTTCGATGTGCAGCTCTTTACTGGTTATCCTCTATAATACTTGTCTTTTACACTGTATCCATTGAAAACGGAAAAGGGTGGCTTTCATATTTACTTCACAACAAAATTCTTTTTTGGCTGGGAAATTATAGTTTTGAAATCTATCTTTGGCACATGCTCTGTTTCCGCATCATACAAAGTATTACCCTAAGAATATACGGAGAAGACATATCATATAGTGGCATACAGTTCATGATATCCCTATCTTTCACTATTTTAATGTCATGGATAAGTAAGAAATACATAGTCATCCCAACATATAATAAACTCAAAAACATAGCCTGCAAATGAACCAACTCTCGATATTAATTCCAACTTATAATAAGGTTTGTCTTGAGCTTGTAAAAAACTTGCAGGCTCAAGCATCCCTATTACCATATTTTGAGTATGAAATATTGGTCGCTGATGATGGTTCTACAGATAAAACAACTGTAGAAAACAACTGCAATATCAACAAGTTGCCACATTGTAGTTATATCGAAAGAGAGAAAAACGTAGGCAGATCAGCTATCCGTAATTTTTTAGCAAAAGAAGCCAAATATGAATGGTTACTGTTTATTGATAGCAATATGAATGTTATCAATAAACAATATTTAGCTAACTACCAGTATTCTAAAGAGTGTGACGTTATTTATGGCGGTTATCAGGTTAAAAGAAACCAGGAAAACTTAAGATCTAATCTACGCTATATATTTGAATGTAAAGGCATCCAGAATGGAGATTACAGACAACGTCAGGAAAATCCTTATGGAGATTTCCATACTTCCAATTTTATCGTAAAACGCAATATTATGCTAAGATATCCGTTAGATGAGCGTTTTCATCAGTACGGATATGAAGATGTTTTATGGGGAAAGACATTAAAGGAGAACAACATCGCCATCCTGCATATTGACAATGCATTAGGGTATCAGAACTTCATAGGAAATTGGGCTTTCATCAGAAAAACAGAAGAAAGTCTTCATACGCTTTATCAATTCAGAAAAGAGTTAGAAGGATATTCTAAAATTATTACCTATGCAAAAAAAATAGAGCAATTTCATCTCAAAACTTTATGCCAAAAACTGTTTCCATTATTAAGTTTACCAATAAAAGCTAAGCTTACAGGCAATAAACCCAGCATTTTTTGGTTTAATATATATAAGTTAATGTATTATATTCACTTAGATACCTAACATTAGATACAATGCTTGGTATATAAAATTACGTAGTCCTATGAGTAAAAAGATATTTTTCATATTATTTACCCTTTTGTTTCACCTATCAACATGGAGAGCAGAAGCAGCTATCGGCGATTGGAAAGCCTATATGGCTTACCACGATGTACAAGAGATAGAACAAGTAGGAAACCTCATTTTCATACAGGCTTCCAATGATCTCTATGTATATAATAAAGATGATCAAAGTATTCAGACGTTTAGTAAGATTGATTATCTAAATGATAGCGAAATCCAACATATTGCCTATTGCAAAACAGCAAAAAAACTGCTGATTATTTACACCAACAGCAACATCGACCTGATGAATGTTGAAAACTACGAGTGTACTAATCTATCTGATTATTATAATGCATCAATAACAGAAGATAAATCTGTTAATGATATTTATATAATTGGCAACTATGCCTATTTAAGCAATGGATTTGGTATCATAAAGATTAATATAGCCAATTGCGAAATTAGTGATACATACAATCTTGGTTTTAAAGTTGACTGGTGTGAAATAGAAGGCAATTATATCTATGCTTATAGCCAGACAAACGGTAAATATAAAGCTTTCTTATCATCCAATTTGCTTGATAAGAATAGTTGGACAAGAGTAGGTGATTATATTGCAAAAACTCAAACAGATAAAAGTGAACTCAAACAATTGGTTAGTACTCTAAATCCTGGAGGACCTAAATATAATTACTTTGGTTTCATGAAATTTGCCAATGGACAACTTTATACATGTGGAGGTACTGTTGGTGGACAAAGAAATGCTTGTATTCAACTTCTAAAAGAAGGTGATTGGCATATATTTCAAGACGAGAATATTTCAGAAAAAACAGGTGTTGGTTATAAAGATATAGTTTGCCTGGATTTTGATCCTTTAGATAACAAACACATTTTTGCAGGTGGCAGAAATGGTTTGTATGAGTTTTACGACGAAAAATTCAAGGCATATTACGATACTGATAATTCACTCATACAACCATATAATGGAAAAAATAAGGAGTACCAACTTACACAAGGAGTAAAGTTTGACAGTAATGGTAATTTATGGATTCTTAATAGCCAAGCACCTTCTCAATCTCTAATTGAGTATAACACGAATAAAGAATGGAGTTCCCATTCCAAACCTGAATTGATGAAATTAGATGATAAAGGTTTTAAAAATAAAAGTCTTGGATCTCTGCAGAATATGATGATAGACAGTAGAGGACTCTTATGGTTTGTCAATAACCATTGGACAATCCCTTCACTCTATTGCTATCAAATATCTTCTGATGCAATAAAAGGATATACTTCTTTCTCCAACCAGGATGGTTCTAATATTTCCGTAGGTTCTGTTAGAACTGTTGTTGAAGACAATAAAGGAGATCTCTGGGTTGGTACAAATGTAGGTCCATTATTATTAGAAGCAAACCAAATTACAGCAGACCAAACTGTATTTAATCAAGTGAAAGTGCCTCGAAATGATGGTACGAACTATGCAGACTATCTTCTCAATAATGTGGATATTAACTGTATCGCTATAGATAAAGCCAACAGAAAATGGTTTGGCACCAATGGAAATGGAGTTTATCTTATTAGTGCCAACAATATAGAACAATTAGAGCATTTTACTACATCCAACAGTAAATTATTATCAGATCATATTGAAGCAATAGCCATTGACGACAATACAGGAGAAGTTTTCTTTGGAACAGACAAAGGACTCTGTTCCTATGAAAGCGATATCAACTCCATAAATGACGAAATGACCAAAGATAATGTATGGGCATATCCAAATCCTGTTAAACCAGATTATACAGGAGACATCACCATAACAGGTCTTGCTGTCAATGCAACGGTCATGATTTTAACATCTAATGGTTCTTTGGTACATCAAGGAAAAAGTTCATCTGGTATCTACAAATGGGACGGAAGAGATCTAAAAGGTAAAAAAGTAGCAAGTGGTATCTATATGGTTGCTACAGCTACCGAAAATGGAGAAAAGGGAACTGTTTGTAAAATAGCTATAATCAAATGATATCAAATAGGAATTTATATATAGTCAGTATTATTATCAGTATTCCATTCATCTTATGGGCAATATTACAAATATTGCCTACATTTGATGATTGGACAACTTTATCTCTCCCCAATTACGACCCCGATTATCTTTTATATATATTACCATTTGGCATGACCTGGCGCCCAGGCGATGCGATTTGGGGATATATCAATGCTATTGATTATCAGCTATATCCTGCATTAAATCATATCATGATTTTTATAGCTCATATTTGTAGCACGCTCATTATTTATAAATTAACAAAAGTATTAGATTTCAAGAAAGTTGCAAGAAATATTGCTACAACATTCTTTTATCTATCACCATGTGTTTTGGGTACGATTCTTAGTTGCGATGCACTCAACCAAAGTTATTCTCATCTCTGGGGAATCTTATCTGTATATTTATACTTGGTACTAATCGGAAAAAAAAGATATATATATTGGCTTGGTTGTGTAACATTAGCTACATTTGCAAAAGATAATGGATTAGCATGGTCTATTATTCCACCAATAATAGCATTTGCATTTAATAAAATAGACAGAAAAACCTTCAAGCAGGATCTTATCATTGGTTTTTCTTGGGCAATTCTATATGGAATCGTTCGTCTTACCATACCTTCAACATACGTTAAAAATGGAAGTTACGAAGAAGATATAATAAGCCTGCATAGTAGAATTAAAGGATTTACAAGCTGGATCAGCTATACATGGTTTGCTGCTGATTACATAGCAATTGTTCATAAACCAAGCAGGAATCTGATATTAGGATTATCTACCACCATATTATCTTGTATTTTCATGATAAACATCTGGTGGAATCATAGAATTTGGAAAAGAAAAGAACTACTGTTGCTTATTTTAACAATGTTCATCGTAGCATCACCACACCTGCTTATAAGCATGAGTATTATGAATACATATTGCTCATTGGGAATTGCTACATTGATCATCGGCTTTTTAGCAAATGAATACCAGAAATCGGAGAAGAAACTTCAATTTCTATTTATAGTATACGTTATTGCAGCTATCATAACAGACGTTCACCACTGGTATAAAGCCTGGCAAACCTCTCTTCCTGGCAGAGATATAGCTATTTCAATAGTAGAAAAAACAGGAAAGCCAGCCAACAAGGTGTACTGCATTATGGTAAAAGACGATAATCCTAAATTCTCTTCATTTTGCGTACCTACAAATGAAGCTATCGGATGGGGGCGTTCTGTTTGGGCAATTACAGGTTATAAATGGCCTAAGGAAATACAAGACACGACACTGGATTGTACACCAACAGCTGGTCAAGAAGCTATAAATTTAGCTTACACTATCAAAAAGACAAATAAATTCGACTGTATATGGATTATAAACAAGAAATATGTAAAAGTGATAAGATGAAATTGATCTCTATCCTCATTCCATGCTATAATGAAGCCGGTAATCTCCCGTTGCTATATGAGCATTTATCAGCTTTCATCAACAACCATTCATTATACCAATGGCAAATTCTCCTCATCGATGATGGAAGTAAAGATAATTCGCTCCAAATAATAGAAGAAATACGTAAGAAAGACCAGCGATTCTGCTATATTAGTCTTTCCCGAAATTTCGGTAAGGAGAATGCAATGCTTGCAGGATTTGACCACGTACAGGGAGATTGCTGTGTCATCATGGATGCTGATCTACAACACCCTATAGAGGTAATTCCAGAGATGCTGAAACTTTGGGAAGAAGGGTATGATGACGTATATGCCAAAAGAAAATGTAGAGGCAAAGAAAGTTGGTTGAGGAAAAAACTTTCTCTCGCCTATTATAATATTCTGCAGAAAATAGCAAACGTAGATATATTACCCAATGTAGGAGATTTCCGGCTTCTGGACAGAAAGTGTATCAATGCCATGATAGAACTTCGTGAAACTCAAAGATATACAAAGGGCTTATATTGTTGGATTGGATTCAACAAAAAAGAAATAGAATTTACACAAGGAGATAGAACACAAGGAACTTCCTCTTTCAATTATCATAAACTCATCAATTTAGCAATTGAGGGAATTACGTCTTATTCCACTGCTCCTTTAAGAATATCCACATTATTAGGAATCATCGTTTCGTTCTCTGCTTTCCTATATATGTGCTATATATTCATAAAAACTATCATTTTAGGAGAACCTGTACATGGATTTCCTACTCTCATTATTGTCATCCTATTCTTAGGAGGAGTACAATTATTATCACTCGGAATTATCGGAGAGTATTTGGGCAGAATATTCTTAGAAACTAAACATAGGCCCATATATCTTATCAGAAAAAAAGAAGGTATCTGAGATATATTAAGAAAAAATAATGATCATGAATATAAAAAAAATAAATATTATATATCTATTGATTATCATGGTGGCTTACTATATATTAAGCTACTTGACACCTTTTTGTCTAAACGACGATCTCGTCTATAAGTTTATATGGCCTTATGACAATGATTCATTCACAACCCCTATAAAAACCATCAAAGATGTAATAGAATCTCAATATATACACTATCATGTATTGAATGGCAGAAGTATTATTCACTTTTTCATCCAGTTATTTGATGGAATATTAGGAAAAGAACTATGCAATATCATCAGTGCCATCATGTCAGGGTGCTTTATTTTCCTGATGGCAAACTTTATAAACAATAAGAATAAGCTATTAACTTATACCCTTATTACTTCGATGGTATTTCTGATAATACCAGGTTTTCACAACGAATTTCTAATGTTTGTAGGTGTTATCAATTATCTTTGGGTTGGAACAGTTACCTTACTATTCGTAACACTTCTAAAAAAATATAAGAATCAGACTATTTCTAAAAAGATATTAGCTTTTTCTCCATTATCTTTTCTTGCAGGATGGCTGCATGAAGGAATTACGGTACCAATATCTCTTTCTTTGGCTATATATTGTATCTATAACTATAAGAATATCATCAAATCACCCATATTATATTGTACACTTTGGTATATTTTAGGTACTGCCTTTTGCATATTCTCACCAGGAACAATGCAAAGAATAGGCAACCCAGAATACACAGGATTTATACAATTCATCACCCAAAAATTATTCATGGGTACAATATGCCTGATGCAGTTAAGAATATCGATTTTGATGATTATACTTGCTGTATTTACATTTTGTTATAAAAAGAATATTTGGAAAGACCATTTATGTAAATATAAATACTTATATTTAACATGGATATTTTCTTTTATTCCTGTTTTTGGTAGTAATACAACAGAAACAAGAACTATTTTTTTTACAGAATGCATTGCACTAATCATTGCCGTTGATTTACTTTTGCCATATTTGAATAAATATGGTAAAGGCACGATTATATGTTGTAATATAGCAACATTATTGGTTTATAGCTTTGTATTAAAGTACACTATCAAGAATTATCAGAACTACAAGTATATCCTGCAACAACTTGAAAATCCTGCTTCTACCATCATATCAGTTCCACAAATTTCGGAATTAAACAATAAGTTCTTGAATAGTTACATTAGAGAACCTATCAAATTCGGCCCCTTTGAAAATGCTCAAGGTTTTGTACAAAATAATACACATATTAAATGTATGAAGATTCTTTATCACAAGAAAGCCCTATATCTCCTTCCAGAAGATATCGTTGCGCATATATATAAGAATGATTTAAAAAATAACCATTTCGCCTATAATAAAAATAAAGAAATGATTCTTGTTAAACAAAATAACAACAAGAAAATCAATAGTGTAACTTTTAAATTAAACACAGAAAATATAAGTTCACTACCATTCTACAAAAGAATTTTAGCATACAAAGGAAATACTTATTCTACGACAAAAGAATATTTCGAAACGATGCCATTTCGAGGAGAGAATTATTTATTCATTTGTTGCCCAACAAATAATATTAAAAGAAGAATTCAAAAAGTAATATATCAGTAATAAGAATATCAGCAGACATTTTTATAAACCTTAATTCCGCAACACTTTGATTTAACTTTATTTA
>UMHE01019327.1_pt1 | contig 10377 bp, 6 predicted proteins | sample 1965451 | NCBI WGS metagenome assembly UMHE01 (sample SAMEA4836090, study PRJEB28245) | human gut metagenome | biome: gut microbiome; material: fecal sample | place: Denmark | collected 2008 | reverse complement strand
TTCTAATAAAAATTCTATATCTGATGGGATATTATTACCTAGTTTTCTCTTAATAATATTCTGATAGAAAGTGAGAATACAGTTATAATCATAGTTTTCTACATTATTATAATCTTTAGATTTAAATGCTTCTTTAAAGAATACTCTATCATGATAAATAAATTCAAATTTCTTAGTAAGCCCTTCTCTTAAAGTTTCACTATTGCCAATCTGTAAGAAAGACTTATCCGCCAATATTTCAAAATACCAGTTCACAAGATCATATTTATCACGAAAATAACGGTAAAATGTCTGTCTAGTCTTACCACTCATTTCCACAATATCAGTCACTGTGATCTTATCAAGAGACTGATGATTCATCAATTGTTTGATGCATTCTGCAAATATATATCGTGTATCTCCCAAGATTCTCACCACCTTTTTAACATTATAACAAACCTATCTACAAAAAGAAAGAAGACAACCCCAATAGAGGTTGTCTCTTAATGATTAAAGTTCGATATCACAAAGTTCTGAAGCTAAACCAATGTATGAAGCAGGTGTCATATCTAATAAAGTCTGACGATCTTCATCACTTAACTGTTCTAAGCTCTTTGCGAATGCCTGAATATCTTCCTGAGAAATATTCTTACCACGAGTTAAGGCCTTAAGTGTATCATAAGCATCTGGTACACCATATTTTCTTAACATTGTCTGGATAGGTTCTGCAAGAACTTCCCATTTTTCATTTAAGTCTTTTGCAAGCTTTTCTTTATTTACAACACACTTAGCTAAACCACCAGTTGTTTCAGAAATAGCCTGTAATGAATATCCAAAGCATAATCCTAAGTTACGCTGACTTGAAGAGTCTGATAAGTCTCTCTGCATTCTTGACTTAGGAAGCTTGTTAGATAAAGCCACACATAGATTATTTGATAAATCAATGTTTGCTTCAGAGTTTTCAAAACGGATTGGATTAACCTTATGAGGCATAGTTGAAGAACCAACTTCACCCTTAACAGGAATCTGTTTAAAGTATTCCATTGAGATATATAACCACATATCTACATCTAAGTCAGCCAATACATTGTTGAAATGACGGATACCATCTAAGATATGACAAGTATAGTCATGAGATTCAATCTGAGTAGTTAATGGATTGAATGTAAGTCCTAAATAGTCTTCTACGAATTCCTTATTTAATGTAGGCCAATCTTCGTTAGGGAATGCTGTTAAGATAGCACTGTAGTTACCAGTTGCCCCATTGAATTTTGCTTTAATCTTGATATTTTCAATGTTTTCAATACTAGAAAAGAAACGATAAGCATAGACTTTGAATTCTTTACCAATAGTTGTAGGTGTAGCAGGCTGTCCATGAGTATGTGCAAGCATTGCATCATCCTTATGATCAACTGCTAATTTATTGATCATTGAAGCAAATTCTTTAGCTGCAGGTAACCAAACATCCTTTAAGCCATGTTTAATCATACATGCATATGATGTATTGTTGATATCTTCAGAAGTACATCCGATATGTACATAACTTTCTAAATGTTCATAACCTAAAGCTTTAAGTTTTTCATCAATGAAATATTCTACTGCCTTAACATCATGTCTTGTAACAGATTCGATTTCTTTAATTCTCTTGAAAGAATCAAAGTTGAAATCTTTAGAAATCGCAAGAATATCATCTACCTTGTTAGGATCAACCTTGTCTAAAGTTTCTGTATGAAGGTGATCCAACTGGAACTTCAACCACTGGATTTCTACAAACACTCTATACTTAACAAGTGCATATTCACTGAAATAATCAGCTAACTGATCTTTAATCTTGCCATAACGTCCATCTAGAGGGCAGAGTGTCATACTTTCAAATTCTAATTTATCCATTCGTTATTCTCCTTTAAAATACTTCACGCCGGCTTCAAATAACTTCTGATCCATTTCACCGTAGATGTTAAGGTCTCTGTTTTCACCCTGACGTTCAGAATGACCCATCTTACCTAATACTCTACCGTCTTCAGAAACGATACCTTCAATACCATACATAGAACCATTAGGGTTATATGGAGATTCCATAGTCACATTTCCATTTGGATCAACATACTGGAATGCTACCTGACCATTATCAATTAACTGATCAAGCACTTCCTGAGGTGCAACGAAACGTCCTTCACCATGAGAAATAGGGATAATATGTTCATCACCTAACTCTACATTAGCAAGCCATGGAGACTTCACGCTAGATACTCTTGTAGTCACCATCTGAGATAAGTGGCGTCCAATTGTATTGAATGTTAGAGTAGGATCATCTTTGCTCATATCCTTAATATGTCCATGAGGAAGTAAACCAAGTTTTACTAATGCCTGGAATCCATTACAGATACCAATCATTAAGCCTTCACGATTGTCTAATAAATCATCGATTGCAGCCTTTAATCTTGGGTTACGTAATACAGTTGCAATGAACTTACCTGAGCCTTCAGGTTCATCACCAGCTGAGAAACCACCTGGTAGCATCATGATCTGTGCATTATGGATTGCTTCTTCTAATTCATCAACAGACTTCTTAATATCTTCTTCTGTCTTATTTCTAATAAGAACAAGCTGAACCTTTGCACCTGCTTTTTCAAATGCACGTTTAGAATCAAATTCACAGTTAGTTCCTGGGAATACAGGAATAACAACATTGACTTCATCATACTTCTTAGAAGCAAACATCTTGCCTCTTTCATTGCAGTCACCAGTACGTACTTCTGTAGTAGGTGCTTTTGCTGTAGTAGGATATACAGATTCTAATGGTGCGCAGTTGATTTCATATGCATCATCAAGTGTCACTTTCTCACCCTTATATGATACAGCCTTTTCTTCATTTGTAGAAGCAATAATACGAACATTTTCATATCCTGCAACAACTTCTGCGTTGTCTACTTCTACAATGATATGTCCAAAGTTCTTTTCAACTAAGTCATTAAGTGTTAAAGCATCATCGAATGCGACACCAATTTCATTACCAAATGCCATCTTATAAACAGCTTCAACTAAACCACCGTCTTTAACTGTATAAGCTGAATAAGCCTTTCCAGACTGAATCAATGCTTCTACAGCATCAAACTGTTTTCTTAAAGCTTCAAAGTCAAATACATGGAATTCATCCTTTGGAAGCATAAATTCGACTAATACATGTCCTGCTTCTTTTAATTCAGGAGTGATGACTTTATGTACATCTCCACCAGTAATTGCGAATGATACTAAAGTTGGAGGAACATCTAAGTCTTCAAATGAACCTGACATAGAATCCTTACCACCAATTGAAGGTAATAATAATTCTTCCTGAGCACGATAAGCACCTAGTAATGCACTAAATGGTTTACCCCATCTCTTAGGATCATTTAATAACTTTTCAAAGAATTCCTGGAATGAGAAACGGATTGTATGCCATGTACCACCCATTGCGATGATCTTAGCTACAGATTCTACAACTGCATTGATTGCACCATGATATGGTGACCATTCAGAAATAAGTGGGCTATAGCCATAACTCATTAATGAACATGTAGTTGTTTCTTTTCCTAATACTGGAATTAATGCAGCCATACCTTCAGTTTCTGTACGGTAAGTCTTACCACCAAATGGTGAAAGAACAGTACCATTACCGATAGAAGAGTCAAAACGTTCTACTAAGCCCTTCTGAGAAGCTGTAGATAAACGTGATAATACTTCTTTAGTTGTTTCAGTAAAGTTTTCTTTTGCTTCTGGATTGAATGGTGCCTTATCAAAATCAGGTAATTCTACATGGATATCCTGATAACGTTTAGCTCCTGCTTCATCTAGGAAGTCTCTAGAGATATCTACAATAGTATCTCCCATATATTTCATAGTTAAACGGTTCTTATCTGTAACTGTTGCCACCTGCACAACTTCAAGGTTTTCATCATGAGCAGCCTTGATACAGAAGTCTTTATCACATTCATTGATGACAATAGCCATACGTTCCTGTGATTCACTAATTGCAAGTTCAGTACCATTTAAACCTTCATATTTCTTTAACACTGCATCTAAGTTAATATCAAGACCAGGTGCTAATTCACCAACTGCAACGCTGACACCTCCAGCACCAAAGTCATTACATCTTACAATCTTCTTAGAGAATTCTTTATTTCTAAATAATCTCTGAATCTTTCTTTCTTCAACTGGGTTACCTTTCTGTACTTCAGCACCAGCAGTTTCAGTAGTCTTTAATTCATGTTTCTTAGAAGAACCAGTGGCACCACCAATACCATCACGACCAGTACGTCCACCAATTAATAAGACAATCTGTCCATTTTCAGGAATTAATCTCTTAACCTGTTCTTCTGGTGCAGCTGCAACTACAGCACCTAATTCCATTCTCTTAGCAACATAACCCTGATCATATACTTCATGTACAAAACCAGTTGTTAAACCAATCTGGTTACCATAAGAAGAGAAACCATGAGCGGCTTCTTCACAGATCTTTCTCTGTGGTAATTTACCAGGAAGTGTATCTTCTAATTTCTGACGAGGATCACCTGCACCAGTAATACGCATTGACTGGTAAACATAAGCACGACCTGATAATGGGTCACGGATTGCGCCACCTAAACATGTAGCGGCACCACCAAATGGTTCAATTTCAGTTGGATGGTTATGTGTTTCATTCTTGAACATTAATAACCAATCTTCATCACCATCAGTTGTATGAACCTTTAAACGAACTGAGCAGGCATTGATTTCTTCAGATACTTCCATATCATCCAAATAGCCACGCTTTCTAAGTTCTTTCATAGAAATAGTTGCAAGATCCATTAAAGTAAGTGGTCTCTTTGTATCTACACCATAAACAACATGACGGCTTGCTTTATATTTTTCTACATCTTTTTCTAAGATTTCTTTAAATGCACCACTTGCGATATCAATATCAGTAATAACAGTCGCAAATGTAGTATGACGACAATGGTCAGACCAGTAAGTATCTAATACTCTGATTTCAGTTTCTGTAGGATCTCTCTTTTCTACATCTCTGAAATAGTTCTGAGTCACTTTTAAGTCATCGAAGTTCATAGCAAGACTCATCTTTTCAAGTAATGCTTCAACTTCTTCATCAGTGAAACCAATAAATCCTTCAATCACTGGAACCTTCTTGATTTCAACAACAGCATCATTTAAATCTGCTGGCTTTTCTAAAGACGCTTCTCTAGAATCAACAGGGTTAATTAAATAATGTTTAATTGCTGGTAATTCATCACTAGAAACACCTTCGATCACAATAAGCTTTGCACATTTAACCTTAACGCCTTTTTCACCAGTTAATAACTGGAAGCACTGTTCACAGGCATCAGCTCTAGCATCATACTGTCCTGGAAGATATTCAATCGCAAAACTTACAGTTCCTTCTGGAATTGCATATTCTTCACGATATACTTCATCTACCATTGGCTCAGAAAGAATAGTAGGAATACCTTCTTCTAATACTTCTTCAGTAATACCCTGAAGATCATAACGGTTGACAACTGTTAAGTTAGAAACGTCAGTTAAACCAAGTCTTGTCATCAAATCATGTTTGATAGAGTTTGCTTCAACCGCATTTTCTTTTCTTTTTTCTACATAAACGCGATAAACTTTAGCCATGTTATCCTCCTAATGTAAGCCAATATCTTTACGCATATACATGCCATCAAAATGAATGTTTTCAATTGCATCATAGACTTTCTTTCTTGTTTCTTCAAGATCATGTCCTAATGCACAAACATTTAATACACGTCCACCATTTGTGACGATTTCATTGTTTTCATTACGTTTAGTACCTGCATGGAAAACAACGATATCTTCTGGAAGATGATCTAAACCAGTAATGACTTTACCCTTTTCATAAGATCCAGGATAGCCTCCACTTGCAAGAACAACACATGTTGCTTGTTCATCTTTCCACTTAACATCTACATCTTTTAATGTATTTGTAGCACATCCATACATTACTTCATATAAATCACTTTCAAGTCTCATTAAGATAACCTGAGTTTCAGGATCACCAAAACGAACATTGAATTCTAATACCTTTACATCCTGATCCTTGATCATTAATCCAATAAAGACAACCCCACGATAATCCATATGATCTTCGTGTAAGCCTTTCATGAATGGGTCAAGAATCTTTTCTTTGAAAGTCCCTTCCATACCTTCAGGTAAAAATGGGTTAGGTGATACAGTTCCCATACCACCAGTATTTGGACCTTCATTATTATCATAAATCTGTTTATGGTCTTTTGCAGATACCATAGGCACGATTGTATCATGGTCTACAAAACATAATAGAGAACATTCAAAACCAGTTAAGAATTCTTCTAAAACAACCTTTTTACCAGCATCACCAAAAGCACTGCCATCAAGCATCACTTTAAGTTCTTCTTTAGCCTGCTGCTTTGTCTCACAGATGACTACACCTTTACCTGCTGCAAGACCATCAGCCTTAACAACAACAGGAAGATCAAAAGCATCTAATGCTTTAATAGCTGATTCGTAATCAGTCACTTCTTCATACTTTGCAGTAGGAATATTGTGCTTTTTCATGAAATCCTTAGAGAAGGCTTTAGAACCTTCAAGAATAGCTGATTCTTTTCTAGGGCCAAATACTTTGTGTCCTCTTTCTTCTAAATAGTCAGCAAGTCCCATACACAATGGTACTTCAGGACCAATAACAGTTAAATCAATACCCTTTTCTTCAACAGTCTTTAAAATAAAAGGCATATCTTCTACACTACCTGGAATACATACAGCATCCATACCAGGATTACCAGGAATAGCATATAATTCAGTAACATGTTTACTCTGTTTTAATTTCCAGGCAATTGCATGTTCTCTTCCACCACTACCAATAACAAGAACCTTCATATAACGCCTCCTTAGTGTCTAAAATGTCTATAACCATTGAAGACCATTGTCATATCATGTTCATCACAATAGTCAATAGATTCCTGATCACGAACTGATCCACCAGGCTGTACAATAGCCTTAATACCTGCTTCATCAGCCACCTGTGCACAATCACTAAATGGGAAGAATGCATCACTTGCTAATACAGCACCATGGAAATCCTTATCAGGATTATTATGAATTGCATTTTCTAATGCCCAGATACGTGAAGTCTGTCCTCCACCAACAGCTAAAGTACATCCATCTTTCACTAGTACAATCGCATTAGACTTAACATATTTAACAACCTTTAAACCAAATTCCATATCAGATAATTCAGCTTCTGTTGGCTGCTTTTTAGTCACTACTTTCATTTCATCAATAAGCTTAGTATTTAATTCCTGAACAAGTGCTTTACCTTCAAGATACTTAATATCATACTTAGCATCACGTGCATCAAGATTCTTAAGTTTTAATAAACGTAAGTTCTTCTTCTTTTCTAATACTTCTAAAGCATCATCATCAAAATCAGGTGCTGCAATGATTTCTAAGAAAGTCTTCTTCATTTCTAAAGCAGTTTCCTTATCAATTTTATAGTTTACAGCGATGATTCCACCAAAGATAGAAGTTGGGTCACCTTCATAAGCACGCTTATAAGATTCATAACCAGTCTTGCCAATAGCAACTCCACAAGGTGTTGAATGCTTAATTGCAACAGTCACTAATTGATCACCAAATTCTCTTACGCATGCAACTGCACCATATAAATCATTCACGTTATTGAAAGAAATTTCTTTACCATGTAACTGTTCATAATCTAATAAAGAATGCTGAACATATGGATCAACATAAGCATTTGCACTCTGCTGAGAGTTTTCACCATAACGCAAGTGATCTGTCTTCTTTAATGAAATATTTAAGATATCAGGGAATTCATCATGTACCTGATCAGCGAAATAACGAGAAATCATTGCATCATAGCTGCCTGTTAAGCTATAAGCCTTATAAGCAAGATTCATTCTGAATTCAAAATCAGTCTTATCTTCTCTAATAGCTTCTAATACAGCATCATAATCTTTTGGATCAGTAACAATCAATACATCCTTGAAGTTCTTAGCAGCAGAACGGATCATTGAAGGTCCACCGATATCAATGTTCTCAATCATTTCAGCCATTGGCTTACCAGCCTTAAGCGCTTTTTCAAACTCATAGAGATTACAACAAACAAGATCAATAGGTGTAATACCCATTTCTTCTACAGTCTTGACATGTTCTTCTACATCTCTTCTAAATAGAATACCACCATGTACTTTTGGATGAAGTGTCTTAACTCTTCCATCAAGAATTTCAGGGAAACCTGTCACATCATCGATTTCAATAGCTTTTACACCTGCTTCTAATAGTTTCTTATATGTTCCACCAGTAGAAACAATTTCAAATCCTAATTCTTCAAGACCTTTCGCAAATTCAACAATACCTTCTTTATTTGTAACTGATACTAACGCTCTTTTCAACTGATCTTCACCCTTTCATTTTCTACAGAAACACGTCCTTCACAATATAAAGCAACAGCTTCTGGTAAGATTTCATGTTCGATTTCTAAGACACGTGCCTGAATATCTTCAGGAGTCTCTAAATCAGAAATATCAACTGCTCTTTGTAAGATGATTGGCCCACCATCCACTTCTCCAGTAACGAAATGAACAGTTGCACCTGACACCTTTACACCTCTTTTAAACACAGCTTCATGGACATGCATTCCATAGAATCCAGGACCACAAAAAGATGGAATAAGTGAGGGATGAATATTAATAATACGATTCTTATATTGTTCAATCAGCTTATCTCCAACAATAGCAAGATAACCTGCTAATACAACAACATCAATCTTTTCTTCTTCAAATCTCTTTAAGATCTCATCTTCATCCTTAATCCATTCTGCTTGAATACCATGAAGACGGGCTCTTTCTAAACCGTAAGCCTTCTTACGGTTAGAAATAACCAGACGGATCTGTCCATTGATTTTTCCGGCTTCACACGCATCGATGATGGACTGAAGATCAGTTCCACCACCAGATACGCATACAGCTATGTTTAGCATAATTCTGCTCCCTTTTCACCTTCAGCAATATAACCTACTTCATAGCTTTCATAGCCAGCAGCATTAATTGCTTCGATAGTCTTTTCAACATCTGCAGGATCAACAGCAAGAACCATACCTAATCCCATGTTGAATGTGTTGTACATCATCTTTTCTTCAACGTTTCCTGCTTTTGCAATTAAGCCAAAGATAGGAGGTACTTTATAGCTGTCCTTCTTAACAACAGCCTTTACACCATCAGGTAACATTCTAGGAAGGTTTTCATAGAATCCTCCACCAGTAATATGGCTGCATCCTTTAACCTTGATACCAGCATTCTTTACACTCTTTAATGCTTTTACATAAATCTTAGTAGGAGCAATTAATGCTTCACCTAAAGTAGTACCTAATTCATCATAATAAGTATCCAAAGATTCTTTAGTCATTTCAAATACGCTACGTACTAAAGAGAATCCATTACTATGTACACCAGTAGATGCAATACCAACTAAAGCATCACCAGGCTTGATTGTAGAACCATCAATAATATCTTTCTTGTCTACAACACCTACTGCAAAACCAGCTAAATCATAATCATCAACAGGCATTAAACCTGGATGTTCTGCAGTTTCACCACCAACAAGGGCACATTCAGACTGAATACATCCTTCAGCAACACCCTTAACGATAGTCGCAATCTTTTCAGGATAATTCTTACCACATGCAATGTAATCAAGGAAGAATAGAGGTTCTCCACCTGAACAAGCAATATCATTCACACACATTGCAACTGCATCAATACCAATTGTATCATGTTTATCCATTACAAAAGCAAGTTTTACCTTTGTACCACAGCCATCAGTACCAGATAAAAGAACTGGTTCTTCCATATCCTTGATCTTGCTTAAATCAAAAGCACCAGCAAAACCACCAATACCACCAAGTACTTCCGGTCTCATAGTTGCTTTAACATGCTTCTTCATTAATTCTACTGACTTATAACCTGCTTCAATGTCTACTCCAGCTTTTTTATAATCCATGTTTCTTCATCCTTTTATCTATTATTTTTCCATTCTTGCAAGAACTGCTTTATAAGTTTCAATTAAATCACCGATATCCTGTCTGAATACGTCTTTGTCATACTTCTTGTTAGTATCTACATCCCATAAACGGCAAGAATCTGGTGAGATTTCATCAGCTAATACGATTTCGCCTTCTTTAGTCTTACCAAATTCGATTTTGAAATCTACTAGCTTTAAGTTTAATCTTAAGAAGAAAGCCTTAAGTAATTCGTTGATTTTTAATGTTTCAGATTTGATAGTGTTATATTCATCTCTAGTGCAAAGACCTAAAGCAACAGCATGGTCTTCATTGATTAATGGATCACC
>UMHE01019450.1_pt1 | contig 10394 bp, 9 predicted proteins | sample 1965451 | NCBI WGS metagenome assembly UMHE01 (sample SAMEA4836090, study PRJEB28245) | human gut metagenome | biome: gut microbiome; material: fecal sample | place: Denmark | collected 2008 | reverse complement strand
TGTCAAAGCCCTGCCTAAAGTATCTCTTCATCTTTCATCAATTCCGGCAGAATAAACACGGCATGCACTTTCTGCTTTTCCTTTGGCGGAATAGCCATATAGTCGCGATATAGGTCGCGGAGGTAAGCGTCGGTGTCATTCGGAGCCGAGAACGTCTTGCCCTCAAAGGTTATTGTGGAGAGAGGGAAGAGCTGGTCGCGGCGGTGCATGATGCCGTAGCCGTTGTTGATGAGGACGTTGGAGAAGAAAGTGCCCGTCTTGCGAGTGGCAAACGCCAACTTCCACATCAACTTATAATACATGTATTTCGCGCCGAAATAGAACAGCTCCATTACGGCTCGCCATGAATAGCGGTGGGAATGATGAAGGATGGAGTAACACTTCGACATTCCCTTGCCATATTTCTTGCAGAACTTCTTCGACACGTTGGGATAGTCAATCATCGGGAAGATGTCCACGAACAGTCCCTTGCTGTAGTTGAGCGAGAAGTCCTCATTGCCTTCCACATAGAAGGAGTTGAGGTCGCGCACCTTCACAATAGGTTCTCTTGTGTCCTCCGTCTCGGGAGTCTGCAAGCGCAGACCCTCACGCAGTTCTTTCGGAGCAATCTCCACAAAGCGCTGCATGTCCTCAAGAGGCATGGCAATGTCGATGTCGTCGTCCCAAGGGATGAAGCCGCCGTGACGCACCGCACCAAGCAGCGAGCCACCGTCCAGCCAGTAGCGGATGGAGTGTTTGCGGCAGATGCGGTCGATTTCCTCAAGAATGGAGAGCTGCTTCAGCTGCGCACGTCGCAACTGCGTAAGCTTAAACTGTTCGAGATTATCCATAGATTTCACACAATTATCAGTTTTCAACCTTTCTTCTCACGTCAATCACCTGACCCGTACAGTCTGATGCAAGGGTGCGCAGCGTTGCCTCTGCCACACGTTCGGGCATGAGGAGCGTGTCGTCCGGCTCGATGCCGAAGTTCTTCTGACGCATAGGAGTCTTGGTACGTTCAGGGTTGATGCAGTTTATCTTGATGCCGTCGCCGTCCCATTCCTGCGCCACAGCCTGCACGAAGTTTACGATGGCAGCCTTTGTGGAAGAATAGATGCTGTAGAAAGCTCGACCACGTGTATATGAACTGGAGGTGAAGAAGACGAGCTTGCCCTCGGTCTGCTTCAGGTAAGGATGAGCCTCAAGCGCCACGTTCACCGTTCCGAGATAGTTGGTCTGTACGGCAGCCTGGATGGTGGCGTAGTCCATAGTGGCGAGCGGTTCCTTGTTGAGCACGCCGGCTGTGCAGATAACATAGTCGATGCGTCCTGCCTGCTCGTGCGCCTCGGTAAGTGCACGTGCCACATCCTCACGCTGTCCCACGTCGATATGGTTCTCAGTACGCGAGTAAGAGAATACGCGGGCGCCGCTCTGCTCCAGCATTTCCACGATGTTCTTGCCGATGCCGTAGCTGCCTCCGAATACCACAGCCACCTTGTCACGGAAGATATCGCCGACGTGCGATATGTCCTGCGGCTCCGTATTCTTCAGTTGGAAAAGCTTGTCGAGCATGTATGTGTCCTCACGATAGGTGAGCTTCATGTTGCTCTCCTCGCCTCGAACCACGAAAACAGGTTCGTCAGAATACTTGCGCACTACGCCACAGTCATCCGTTGTCTTGAACTGCGGGTCCTTGAGGGCACGCTCGTAAGCGTCGGCTATGAGCTGACGGTCGAACGCTTGCGGAGTCTGTCCGCGGCGAAGCTTCGAACGGTCTGGAATGGAAGAGATATAGCCCTTGTCGTCCACCTCAATGATGGTGTCGGCAGAAGGAATGGCAACGTCGATGGCACGATGGTCCTCAAGCGCGTCGATGACATCGTTAAGGATGCGCTGGCTGACAAGCGGACGCACGGCATCGTGGAAGACGAGGTTGACATCCTCGTCCTGATAGGCGCGGATAGCAGACAATGACGAGTCGTAACGCTCCTTACCGCCCTTAAGAATCTTCTTCACCTTGCGCCACTTGTTTCGCAAGACGATATTCTCGAAGTCGCTGATGAGCATCGGATTAGACACGATGGCAATCTCGTCAATGCGCGGATTACGCTCAAAGACGTCGACAGTGTGCTCCACTACCATCTTACCAGCCACCTTGAAGAACTGCTTTGGTGTGGACATGCCGAGACGTTCTCCTACGCCACCGGCAAGTATAACGGCTATGTTTCTTTTCATTGTATAGGATTTTGGGATGTAAAGTATATAGTTCGGGATGTAAAGTTACACAATTATTTTGTGATTAATATACTGCGAGACCGACAAGTCCGCAACCTATCATCACAAGTATGGGGTTGGCTTTCAGCTTTCGCGTCAGGAAGAAGGCGGCAGCGAAGAGTGCTACGCTTACGCCGAAGCGCAGATGGTCGGTCTGCCACGAGCCGAAGTTGTCAGCGTTCATGAGCAGCAGGGCAGCAGCGGCAATCAGTCCGATGATGGCAGGGCGCAGTCCTGAGAAGACGCTCTTCACCACGGGCGAGTCTTTATGCGTAAGGAGATAACGTGAGATGAGAATCATGATGATGAAAGGCAGCCAGATTATTGACAGCGAAGCAATGACGGAGCCTGCCACGGCAAGCCATTGAGGATAGCCTTGGTTGAGCACAGCCACGTAGCCGGCGTAGGTGGCGGCGTTGATGCCGATTGGTCCCGGCGTGGACTGGCTGATGGCTACGATGTCAGTAAACTCGGAATTGGTGAGCCATGCGTTCTTCACCACCACTTCGTTGTGGATGAGCGAGAGCATTGCATAGCCTCCACCGAAATTGAATGTGCCTATCTTTGTAAAGATGATAAAGAGCTTCAGGAATATCATTATATATGCTTTTTAGGCTGAGTGGTACGGTTTGAAGCCGTACATCCTACATTAAATTAATTCAAACGACTTGACAACTCTTCATTGCTGAGCGACACTCCCGTTATCTTTCCGTTCTGAATGAGGATGTTGTCTGGTACGGAGGAGAGTCCGAGCTTCTTGAAGAGCGTGCCGTCCACCATGTTGCCGTCGCAAACTGTGGGGCAAGAGATGTTGTTCTGCTCCATTGTCTTCTTGCAAGTCTCCACCGAGGGATCGAGACAGATGCTCACGATGAGCGGCTTTTCGGCTTTATCCTGCTGGTTCTGCAAGAGCATACGCAGCATACTAAGGCTGTTGAAGTTCCACGATGCCCATGCCACAACCACGGCATTGGGGGCAGCAAGGAGCTGTTTGGAAGATATAAAGGAGCCGTCAATGGTGGATGTGCGGAACTGCGGGAGGTTTGAGCCGGCGCTTATAATGGTTCTTCCGCTTATCATTCCTTGCAGACGATGGACGTAACCGTTGTCAGGCTGAGCCGCTTCGATACGCTTGAGAAGCTCGGCGGCAGTACGGAGGTCCGGTCGGACATTGGCGATGAAGTAGCGACGGACGAGATACGGGCTGACAAGCGAGGCTGGATGATCCGCCACAAACTGACGCGCATACTTGGCTTGCTCCAACGGCGAGGCGCTATGTATCTGCTCACGGAAGGAGTTCATCAGTTCATTGTCCTTCGTTCCCTTCACGGTCATCTCCTTAAGGTGTGACGCGTCGCCCTTAATGTCCACCGACTTGCCGGGCTGCGCAAATACGGGCTGCTCGGTGAAGTTGGGGAAGACAATCATCAGAGTCTTCGGACTCGTACACTCCACATCGTAAGTGAAGCGTCCAGCCTGCACCTTTATGGTGTCGAGAGCCTTCTCGCCACCCTCAAGACTGTAGACATAAAACTCGCCCTGATTGAGATTGAGCAAGCGGCCGTCTATCTTGAAGTGGTTGCCGTCCGTTCCGCACGACGCAAGAGCAGCGATGGCGGCTACGGCTATAAGGGTAAAAAGGGCGTGTGTGATGGTCTTCATTTCGCTTTAATATATAAAAAGAAAGGACAAGCAGACAAGGGAGAGGCATTTCGCTTATCTCCTTGTCTGCTCGTCCTCTGTGTCTGTTATTGTTTTACTTTGCGGTTGTCCGCAAGAGTGATGTCATTACTTGAAAAGCTGCAACTCGAGGTCGTTCTCAGCATACTGCTTGAGAGACGGATCCTTCTGGAGAGCCTCCTTGAGGTATGAAGAAGCAGCAAACTTGTTGCCACGGCGTGCAGCAACTACAGCGTGCAGATAGTCTGTCATAGCGTTAGGATTCTCCACGCGGTCGAGAGTCTTGGCAGCAGCGTCATAGTTCTTGTTAAGGAGCTGTGCGAGAGCTGCTGTGTTGCTATTCACCTTAGCGAAAGCCTTCTCAGCCTGAGCGTAGTCGCCCTTAGCGATGGCGAGAGTACCGATGGCCTGGTTTACAGACTCTGAACCTGAAGACTTGGCGATGGCACGCTCTGCGTCCTGTACGTTACCGTCGATGAGAGAGAGCAGACCGAGGTTGGCCTGAGCCTCCGGAGTGTTGGCACCGAGGCTTGCAGCCTTCTGCGCATACTCACGAGCCTTGGCTGTGTCACCCTTAGCGAGAGCGAGGGCAGCGAGGTTGTTGTAAGCGCGGTAGTCGTTAGGATATGTCTCTGCTGTCTTCTTGTAGATCTCCTCCTGCTTAGCTACCGGCTCGTCGAGTGTAGCAGAATAGAGAAGCTCGTCAGCGCTGAGCTTAGAAGCGTCCTCGCTATACTGTGCCTTGATCTGCTCGTCTGAGCGACCGATTGTCTCATAGTTGATAATGAGACGTGAACGGCGCAGCTCGGGGAGGATGCCGTCAGCGAGCTCACGGAAGCCGGCTGACATGTTGCGGATCTGCTGCTCACGCTCCTGCGGATCCTCGTACATAGAGAGCACGCGGAGGATTACCTCCTTGTCCTGAAGGTTGCTGGCTGCAACGAGCTTCTGGAAGCCGTCCCAGTCCTGAGCTGTGTAGTGAGCGTCGATGTCTGCATTCACCTTTGTACGCTTCAGAGTGTTCTTAACATACTTCTCCGACTCATTCTTACGGTTGCCGGCGAGCTTATCGTTCAACTTAACGCCACCCTCAGGTGAAGCGTAAGCCTGAATTTCTACGTTCTGTACGTTGAAGCCCTCACGGTCAGCATTGATCTTCTTGAGCATCTCCACGAACTCCTTCACTGAGTTGTTCTTGAGCTCGCTCTTGCGGATGTTAGCCTGGTTGATGAGGAACTTGATGTTAGCCTCCTGCTTCTTCTCGTTAACGCGCTGGAATGTATCGGGAGCGATGCATCCGTTCTCAGAAGCGAGAGTCTTGCGGTAAAGCTCAGATGTAGCGATAACGCCGTTAGCCACCTTCACTGCAGGTACCTTCTGCTGCTTCTTGCCGATGCGGGCGTCGAAAGTAAGATACATTTCGCTCTTCTGCATTTCGGGAACATAATCGAAAGCAGTCTTCATGGTGTAGCGTCCGCCCACCTTGTATGATATGGTCTGGTCGTTGCCCATAACCTTCTCGCCCTGGAATGTGGCGCTCTGGCCCTTAGCCACCTGACCGTCTGCATAGCGCAGCTCCGGTGTTACGGTAACGACAGCCTTCTTCTTCATGTACTTCTCAGGGAAAGTACCGTTAATAGTAGCGGGCACCTGTCCTGCCTGTGTCTCCAGCGGATTAGGAACCACTGTGAAGTTGTCTGCTGACAGAGGTCCAAGCTTAGAGCACGATGTCATCAACAGCAAGGAAGCTGCTGAGAGGAATAATAAGTTCTTTTTCTGCATTGTTAAAATAATTGTTATAAATAAAGATATTATGTTGCAAATTACGTTCGTTGTGCAATATCACACTGCACAAGCTCTCATATATCATACAAAGTTAATGAAAGAAAAAGAGACAAGCGTCCTTTTCGCCGTTTTTTAAATATTTTTTGATAAATAACGTCGTAAAGGAAAGAAATATAAGCAAACTTAGGAAAAAGATATGAAAAAATAAAGAAAAAGCAAACCGTAGGAGTCGCGGGCATTCCTACGGTTTGCTATTCCTAATTCATCATGGCACCATCACTTTCTTGCCGTTGGCAACGTACACTCCCTTGTGGAGCGGGATGATGCGGCTGCCGTCAACCGTGCCGTGAAAGACGGTCTGTCCGGCAGCGTCCACTACGCTCAGCTCCTGCGGCGCTGCTGCCTTAGCGACGAGCTTGCCCTTGAGAGTGTCGAGTGTAAGAGCCTCGTCCGCCTTTGCCGTTGTAACGGCTGTGGTGCTCTTGAAGTAAGGCACGAAGCGGATGTCGCCGTCAACGAGCTTGGCAGGTACTGTGTACTCGCCGTTGGTGAACTGCGATGCCTTCACCGTCACTTCCTCCCACTGAAGGTTCTCGCATACCGTAGCAGGTCCTTCGAGGTTATATCCATGACGAATCTTCACATAATCGAACTCAAATCCGGGTGCAGGCGAAGCCTTGATGGTGAATGCCTTATTGAACGGAGTGGTCTGACCCGTCACGGCATTGCCGTTGGCGAGGAGGATGTCACCGTTCAGACCGCCACCGTTGGCCTCCGTGGCTCTGAAGAGATTTACGTTGTCGGCATGCACATTGATGCGCACGTCTACGATGGCACCGCCGTTATTGGTTATCATATTGGAAGAGCTGGTGTTGCCGCCCGGATCTACGCAGTCCCAGTCCACCTTATAACGCATACGATAGAAGCCCGGATTGAGGTCGTCGGGGAGGTCGAATGCCGGCGGCGTCACCTGTGGCTCGCCGCTGACGTAATTGCCGGCACTGTTATAGTTCTTAAAGTATGAGTATGCCATGAGGTCGCCCATGTCTGTTATGCCGCTGTCGTCGTACGACACGTTGAACGCGCCGTCGTTGCCCTTGTCCAGATAAACGTATCCGCACATCCAACTGCCCTTCCATGTGAAGCTCGGCGTGATTTCGTCACCCGGCTTTGCAAGCAGGCAGTTGTCCATCTTGTTGACGTAGAGCGTACCTGCAGACGACTGATTGACGCTGACGCTCTGCGCTCCGTGACTGCTCGTCAGACCTATGGTGCTGAGATAACGGTCTGTGCGTGTGTGCTTGGTGTTGTCCTCATAGTTGATGGGATAAACCTTCGTAGAGAAGAACGGATCACGCTTGGCGCTGAGAACGATGTTGTCCACATAAACGGCGTAGTCTTCGGTAAGGTTATGAGGCGAGTTGCGGTCTACAACGACGAGGAGGTTGTGGATGGTGATGCCGTTGGCACCGGAGATGGGGAACACCACGTCCACCCACTTGCCAGCTTGCACCTTGCTGGACGGCGTGCTCCAGAACTGCTCCGTCTTCTTCGACTGCCACGGACGGTCGTCGCGGTTGCCGAGTCCGATGAGCATCACGTTGCCGTCCTTCGGCGAATACATCATCACGTGTACGTACTGCGTCTTCTTGGTCAGGGCGAACGGCTCCTTCAGCTCCACAAGGGCACCGAACGTGTTGCTGCCGTAGCGTGAGCGCTGCACGCCCAGAATCTTCGACGATTCGTTAGGCGCGAATCCCAGCTGTCCGTCCTCTTGGTTGAGGAAATTGCTGACCACCTGGCAGTTGCCTTTGAGCTTTCCGGTGCGGAAAGGCGACTGCTCCCAGGTGTCGTATACGCCAACCGACGCGTATGAATCGGCGTTCTCGAAGTCGCACAGAGTCTTGTCCTGCTGTGCTGCGATGGTCATCGGGAAGATTATTCCCGCCATGCATATATATTTCTTTAAGTTCATGATTTGTTAGCTTGATTGAGTTATGTAAGGATTAGTAGACGGAAAGGGTGTGGATAAGCGGACAAGCCTTGCTGTCGTTGATGGTGATGCGCACAGCCTTTGCCTTGTAGCCCGTGCCGTAGCTTGAAGCAGTCATGCCGTTAAGCGGAATGATGCGCTTGTAGCCGATGGTTGTGGTCTTGATGTTAGAGGCACGCTGCGTGAAGTTTACGCCGTCCTCGCTTGTCTCCACGGTGAAGCTCTTCACGCGCTGTCCGAGGCGGATATACTCCATGAGCGACACGTAACGCACGGTCTGCGCCTCATCCCACGTGAGTGTGATGGTGGCAGAGGTGGTGCCGTCGTTGGGTGCCCAATATGTGTCCTTCTCGCTGTCAATCATGTTCGTGGCCTCATAGTTGCGGTTTGCTCCAGCGTCGCGTGTCTCGCTCACCTTGATGTTTGCATTCAGCGCAAGGTCGGTGCCGAGACGGTCTGTGAGCAGCTTGCCAAGTTCAGCCATACGGTTGACCGTTGCCTGCGGCAGTTCGCCGCTACGGTCCGGCGGAAGGTTGAGAATGAGGGTGGCGTTGCGGCCTACTGTCTCCAGATACATCTGGAAAAGACGCTCGGCGGAGAGCACCTGCTCGTACGACTTCCAGAACCAACCGCCCGTGGTAGCCTTTGCGTCGCTCTCGCCAGGATGCCATTTCCATCCGTTCTCGTCGCCGCTCTCAGCATCGCCCATAGCCCAGTTGGTCTCGCCGGCGTGACCTTCCTCGTTGCCAATCCAGCGTGCCTCGCCGCCTACGCCCCACATAACGGCATCGGGGAGGAGGTTATGGATGGAGTCGCGGAGGTTGGGGATGTCATAATATGTCTGCGCGTCGTCGATGGTGCGCTTGGATGTGCTGGTCTTGCTGCCGTAGCCACCTGCGTGGTCGCCACCCGTCGCACCGTCAAACCACATCTCAAACTGTTCGTTGCCATACTTGGCAAGCTCCACGCATTGCGGAAGGAACACCTTCTTGGCATAGTTGTCCGTATAGCCGCCCTTGCCGTCCGACTCGCCCCAGTACTTGCTCGACATGTCCCACGGCGAGATATAGAAGCCATACTTCATGCCCAACTGACGGGCAGCGTCAGCAAAGTCCTTAGGTACATTGGTCTTCTTGGCATTCTCGTTGGAAGAGAATGTTACGCAATGGTCGGTGGTGGCTGTAGGCCAGAGGCAGAAACCGTCATGGTGCTTCACCACGGCAATGCCGCCCTTCATACCAGCCGACTGTGCTGCCTTGAGCCACTGCATGGGATTGGGCACCTTGGTGGGCGCAAACGTCGACTCGTTCTCAAGTCCGCTACCCCACTCCTCACCGGTATATGTGTCCATACCGTAATGGAAGAATGCGTAAAACTCTGTTTCATTCCACCTCACCTGACGCTCGCTCGGAACGGGGAACACGGGAAGAGGTGTATTGTCGGGATCGTTGAGCGACTGCTCGACAAGCTTAAACTGGCCCTGTGCTTGCGACGTGGCTGGCATCATAGCAGCCATGCACAAAGCAGAGAGCAATACTGTGATTTTCTTCATTGCTTTAGCTTTAGTAGATATATATATTGTAAATTTAGATGTTCAGTAAAAAAGGGATATAATGCAGATGCAAAGTTACTCATTTCTTTAGGATTAAGGCATTATCCAAGCAGTTTTTCCAGTTCGTTCTTATCCATACCCGTCATTGACGCAATAGTCTCAATATCCATTCCTTTAGCATACATTGTTTTTGCCACCATTGCTATTCCTTCCGCTCTTCCTGCCTCTATTCCCTCTTCTCTGCCTTCAGCCCTGCCTTCAGCTCGGCCTTCTTCCTTCGCTGTATCCAATGAGTTCTTAATGTCGCGATATGCTTTAAGGCTATCCTCATATTCGCGCAACTCTGTAGGAGTGAAACGTGCCACGGCAGCAGCATCAAACAGCTTGGTGAATATTTTTTCGCGTAGAGCAACAGGGCGGTTGTCAAGGCGCGACAGATTCTTGAGCACGTACATCCACTTGTCAGACAATGACGTAAGCTCTTCATCGGTCTTGTCAAATCGTCCTACTTCTACATACTTAAACATCAGCTTGGCGTTAAACACCTTATTGGTCTTCGTATCCATTAAGGCAATAGTATGGATTGTGTCCGAACTGTCGAAAGCCTCATCGCTCATCTTATAATTGAGCAAAGCAACAACATACACCTTCTTCAGACAGAAGTTCCAGTCTGAGCCTTTAGGAGCCTGTTCTCTGATAGGAAAGGTTGAATAGAAAAGCGAACGGTCTTTGAAGAATGTCTGATAGGCATTCTGCATCTCCACAATAAATTTCTCGCCTTTCTCGTTCTCACAATATACGTCAAATATGGCCTTGCGCTCTGCATACAAATCACCCACATTCTCACTATTGAGATACTTCACGTCCTTTATCACTTCCTCACCATCAAAGAGTGAGTTGAGGAAGTTGATAAGCAACTCCTTATTGGGGTCTGTGCCGAAGATTCGCTTAAAGCCGAAATCAGTCAACAAACTGATATATCGTTCTTCTGATTGTCTCATAACTAATTGTATTATAGCGTTAGGCAAAGATACAGCAATAAATCAGAATATTCAAGATTTTACACAAAAAAAATACGGCACCACTCTCGCCGAGCAACGCCGTAAAGCCTATGTTTAACTAAAAATC
>UMHE01025589.1_pt1 | contig 10396 bp, 9 predicted proteins | sample 1965451 | NCBI WGS metagenome assembly UMHE01 (sample SAMEA4836090, study PRJEB28245) | human gut metagenome | biome: gut microbiome; material: fecal sample | place: Denmark | collected 2008 | reverse complement strand
AATGGATGGCGAGGAGTGCCCCTGCGGACGCCGCGGCTGCTGGGAGCGGTACGCTTCCGCCAACGCACTGAAGCGCCAGACCGCCAAGGCGTGGCAGGAGCACCCCGACAGCATTCTGGCGCGGGTCATCGCCGAAAACGACAATCATGTGTCCGGCCAATCGGCCTTTATCGCCGCCCGTCAGGGCTGTCCGGTGGGGCAGGCGGTCTGCGACCGGTACATCCGCTACCTTACTGCCGGAATCGTGAACATTATTAACATCTTTCAGCCTGATACGCTGGCCATTGGCGGCGGCGTCAGCAACGAGTCGGATGAACAGCTGCTGCTTCCCCTGCGCCGTCAGGTAGCGGCTCATAGTCTGCCCTGCAACTACGATAAAATGACGAAGATCGTCAAGGCCCAGCTGGGCAACGACGCCGGTATCATCGGCGCGGCGCTGCTGGGGAAGAACAAGCGGATCATCTGAAACACCCACAACAAGGAGGCGCTGTATGCGTTGGTATGAGCATTTGGACGAAAAACTGCGGGACTATCTGCCGGACTTGACTGTTCTGGCGGAGGAACCGCTGGCGAAGCACACCTCTTTCCGCATCGGCGGCCCTGCACGGCGAATGGCCTTTCCCCAAAATGCCGAGCAGCTGGTGCTTTTGCTGAACTTTGCCGACCAATGCGGCGCACGTCCGTTCCTGCTGGGCAACGGCACCAATGTGCTGTTCCCGGATGGCGAGGTGGATCGCCTGATCGTCAATACCCGCGACATGGCGGGCGTCTGCCTGAGCGACGCAGGCCGCGTCAGAGCCGACGCAGGCGCGACGCTGGCCCGTGTGGCGAGCTTCGCCTGCCAGCAAGGCTTGGCGGGGCTGGAATTTGCCCACGGCATCCCCGGCAGCGTCGGCGGCGGCGTATGCATGAACGCGGGCGCCTACGGCGGCGAGATGGCGCAGGTCATCGACAGCGTGACGGTACTGTTCCCCGACGAGGGCATCAAGACCCTCAGCTGCGCCGATATGGCTTTCGGCTATCGCCACAGCCTGCTGATGGAGCACCCCGGCGCGGTGGTGCTCCACGCGGAATTTGCTTTGGAAAAGGACGACAGCGCCGCCATCCGCAGCCGCATGGATGACCTGATGTCCCGCCGCAGGGCGTCTCAGCCGCTGGAATATCCCAGTGCGGGCAGTACCTTCAAGCGGCCGGAGGGCTACTTCGCGGGCCGTCTGATCGAGGAAGCGGGCTGCAAAGGCCTGACCGTCGGCGGCGCGCAGGTGTCGGAAAAACACGCGGGCTTTGTCATCAACGTGGGCGGCGCCACCTGCGCCGATGTGCTGGCGCTGATGGCGGAGGTACAGCGGCGGGTGAAGGAGCGCTCCGGCGTGACGCTGGAGCCGGAAGTGCGCGTGGTGGACTGACGGAGGACGCTATGGAATTGCTTATCATTACCGGTATGAGCGGCAGCGGCAAAAGCCGCGCCGCCTCTATTCTGGAGGACATCGGCTACTACATCGTGGATAATCTCCCCGCGGAGATGATGGTGAAGTTCGCCGATTTCTGCATCTCGTCTCACGGTCATTATGACCGGGTGGCGCTGGTGTACGATGTGCGGGCGGGAGAACCCTTCGACCTGCTGATCGCCACGCTGGAGCGGCTGAAGCGCACGAATGTGGACTGCCGATTGCTGTTTCTGGACGCGGACACCGCCGCCATCATCAACCGGTATAAGGAGACCCGACGCGCCCATCCTCTGTCGGCGGAGGGGCGCGGCATCGAGCAGGCGGTAATGCTGGAGCGGCAGATGCTCCAGCCGGTGCGGGATCACGCGGATTACGTGGTGGATACCTCCTCCTTCTCGGTGGGGAAGCTTCGCAGCGAGCTGCTGGATCTGTTTGGCCGGGAGCGGGATCGTCAGGGGCTTCACGTGGACGTGATGAGCTTCGGCTTCAAGCACGGCCTGCCGCTGGAGTCCGATCTGGTGTTTGACGTGCGCTTCCTGCCCAATCCCTACTATGTGGCGGAGCTGAAAAACGGCACGGGGCTGGACGCTGCGGTGCGGGATTACGTATTTTCTTTTCCCCAGACACAGGAATTCATGGCGCAGCTGGAGAAGCTGCTGCTGTTTCTGCTGCCCCAGTATAACGCCGAGGGTAAGACGGTGCTGGTGATCTCCGTGGGCTGCACAGGCGGCCACCACCGCAGCGTGGCGGTGGCTCACGCGCTGGCACAAAAGCTGACCGCCGCAGGCTTCGCCGTGACGGAGAGCCATCGGGATATCTCCCGTTGACGGGCAAAAATCGGAAAGAACGTGATGCTTTATGCGGCATAACTTATATCATATCCCCCCTGAACAGGGGCCGAAGATCGTGGGCATCGGCGGCGGCACGGGACTGAGCACGCTGCTGCGGGGTCTGAAGCTCTATACCCGGAATATCACCGCCATCGTCACCGTGGCGGACGACGGCGGCAGCACCGGTATGCTGCGGCAGGACTTGGGTATGGCCGCTCCCGGCGATATCCGCAGCTGCCTGCAATCGCTGGCCAACTGCGAGCCGCTGATGGCTCAGCTGATGGCCTACCGGTTCGCCGACGGCACGCTGGCAGGTCAGAGTCTGGGCAATCTGCTGCTGGCGGCGCTGAACGACATTATGCCCAGCTTTGATAAGGCGGTGGCGGGTCTCAGCAAGGTGCTGGCCATCACGGGGCGGGTGCTTCCGGTGACCAATGAAAACGTCCAGCTGGAGGCCACCTTTGAAAATGGCGCTACCGTGCTGGGCGAGTCCCATATTTTCTATTGTAAAAAGGAGCAGGACTGCCGCATTCAGTCGGTACGCCTGCTGCCGGAGCATCCCAAGGCGCTGGGCGCGGCGGTAGAGGCCATACATAGCGCCGACATGATCGTGCTGGCGCCGGGGAGTCTCTATACCAGCATCATTCCCAACCTGCTGGTGGACGGAATTGCGGATGCCATCAGGGATAGTAAAGCGTTGAAGCTTTATGTCTGCAACGTCATGACCCAGGAGGGGGAGACGGAGGGCTATACCGTCTCCGACCACATACAGGCGCTGTTTAGCCACAGCTATCCGGGGCTGTTTCGGCTGTGCCTGACCAATTCCACGCCCATCCCGGAGGTCATCGCCCTGCGGTACGCGCAGGAGGGTGCGGAGCCTATCCGCCACGACGTGGAGAAGTGCCGGGCTCTTGGCGTGGAGCTGATCAACCGGCCTGTTGCCGCGCTGGAAAACGGGCTGGTGCGCCACAACCCCGGTCATCTGGCCCATGAGCTGATGACCATTTACGAGGAATATAAACCCAAAGACCCTGCATAGCAAGGAGGGCGGCAATGCAATCTTTTTCCTATAAGGCCAAGGCGGAGCTGTGCCGGGGCACGGTGCAGCGGCTGTGCTGCGCACGGGCCGAGTGCTACGGCGCGCTGCTGTACTGCAACACCTTCACCATGCAGGAGGTGCGGATCATCACCGAGAATCCGGAGTTTGCCGCCCGCCTGCCCCGGCTGTTCCAGCGGGCGTTCAATGTGAAGTTCGACCGGCTGCCGTCGGACGACCTGCCCGGCGGCAAGCTGATCTTCCAGATCACCGAGCCGGAGAAGCTGCGGCGCATTCTGGACACGCTGGGCTACGATCCCCGCCAGTCGCTGGTGCTGCATGTGAACTTCGCCTTGCTGGAGGACGACTGCTGCCGCACGGCCTTCCTGCGGGGCGCGTTCCTGGCGGGCGGCAGTGTCACCGACCCGGAAAAGCGCTATCATCTGGAGCTGTCCACCTCCCACGTGCAGGCCAGCCGCGAGGTGTCGGCGCTTTTGCAGGAGATGGGCTTCCTGCCTCGCAGCGTCATGCGGGGCGGCAGCGCCGTCATCTACTTCAAGCAGTCCGAGCATATCGAAGATCTGCTGACCACGCTGGGCGCGCCGGTAGCCGCTACCGAGATCATGACCGCCAAGGTGGACAAGGAGATCCGCAACGGCGCCAACCGGGCCATGAACTGCGACATGGCCAACGTCAACAAGACGCTGGACGCGGTGGCCGCCCAGCAGGAAGCCATCAAAAAGCTGGAAAGCGCCGGACAGCTGGACAAGCTGCCGGAAAAAATACAGGAAACGGCCCGTTTGCGGATGCAGAACCCGGAGCTGCCGCTGGCCCAGCTGGCGGCGCTGTTCGATCCCCCCATCAGCAAATCCTGTTTGAACCATCGGATACGAAAGATCATGGAGGAGGCACGAGAGCTATGACGAAACTGGAACGATGCCAGAGAGCGAAGGAATTTCATGAGAAGGGTCTCAACTGCGGACAGGCGGTGCTGCTGGCCTTTACGGACGTCACCGGCCTGACGGAGCAGCAGAGCATGGCTGTTGCCAGCGGCTTTGGCGGCGGTCTGCGCTGCGGCGGCGTTTGCGGCGTGGTCAACGCCGCGGCGGTGGTGCTGGGCACGGCCTATCCCGCCACGCTGGAGAACGGCCCCGATGGCAAAAAGCGCTCCACCCAGCTGACGCAGGACTTCCAGCGCCGGTTTACCGAGCGGTTCCGGAAGCTGGACTGCCATGATTTGTTGGCGGAGAAGGACATTGAGGGCACTCCCACCGCACAGGAGCTGGGCGTGACCCAGCATTGCCGCCTGCTGGTGGTGTCCGGCGTGGAGCTGCTCAGCGACATGCTGGACGAATTGGAGGCGCGGTAATGTCCTTTGCCCACCTCCATGTCCATACGGAGTATAGCCTTCTGGATGGCGCCTGCCGCATCCGTGACCTGCCGAAGCTGGTCAAGGAGATGGGGCAGACTGCCTGCGCCATTACGGATCACGGCGCCATGTACGGCGCTATCGACTTTTACCGGGCCTGCAAGGCGGAGGGGATCCACCCCGTCATCGGCTGCGAGGTGTATGTGGCCCGCCGTACCCGCTTTGACAAGCAGCATGAGTTTGATACCGAGTCCCGCCATATGGTGCTGCTGTGCAAAAACGAGACGGGCTACCGCAACCTGTCCTATATGGTGTCTCAGGCGTATATCGAGGGCTTCTACATCCGGCCCCGTATCGACCTTGACCTGCTCCGCGCCCACAGCGAGGGTCTGATCGGTCTCAGCGCCTGTCTGGCCGGTGAGATCCCCCGTCGCATCATCAACGGCGATTACGACGGGGCCAAGGCCTACGCGCTGGAAATGCGGGACATTCTGGGGGAGGGCAACTTCTATCTGGAGCTGCAGGATCACGGCATTCCCGACCAGACCATCGTTAACCGCGCCCTGCTGCGGATACACAACGAGACGGGTATCCCGCTGGTCTGCACCAACGACGCCCACTATCTCCGAAAAGAGGACGCCGAGAGCCACGACGTTCTCCTGTGCATCCAGACCGGCAAGACCGTGGACGATGAGAACCGCATGCGCTATCAGCCCCAGAACTTCTACCTCCGTTCCACGCAGGAGATGGAGGAGTTGTTCTCCGGCTATCCCGACGCGGTGGAAAACACCCAGCGTATCGCCGACCGCTGCCAGCTGGAATTCACCTTTGGCAAGTACCATCTGCCGGAATTCAAGCTGCCGCCCGGCTACGATTCCCCCACGTATCTCCGCAAGCTGTGCGCCGAGGGCTTCCAGCGCCGCTACGGCGAGGAAAAGGCATCCTACCGCCAGCAGCTGGAATACGAGCTGGACATGATCGAGAAGATGGGCTTTACCGACTATTTCCTTATCGTGTCGGACTTCGTGCGCTATGCCCGTGAGACGGGCATTCCTGTCGGCCCCGGACGAGGCAGCGCCGCAGGCTCCATGGTGGCCTACTGCCTGCATATCACCGATATCGACCCTATGCAGTATCAGCTGTATTTCGAGCGCTTCCTGAACCCGGAGCGCGTGTCCATGCCGGATATCGACATGGACTTCGGCGATACCCGACGGGGCGAGGTGGTGGAGTACGTCCGCCGCAAGTATGGCGACGACCATGTGGCCCAGATCGTCACCTTCGGCACCATGGCCGCCCGGGGCGCCATCCGGGACGTGGGCCGCGCCCTGAACATGACCTATGCCGAGGTGGACGTGGTGGCCAAGCTGGTGCCGTCCGGCCCCGGCGCACTGCACATCACACTGGACGACGCCCTGAAGCTCAGCAAGCAGCTGTCCGACCTGTACGACAGCGACCCCCGCGTGAAGAAGCTCATCGACACCGCCAAGGCGCTGGAGGGCATGCCCCGCCACGCCTCCACCCACGCCGCGGGCGTGGTCATCACCCGCCTGCCGGTGTATGAATATGTGCCGCTGGCCCGCAACGACGAGTCCATCGTCTGCCAGTACAACATGATCACGCTGGAGGAACTGGGCCTGCTGAAAATGGACTTTCTGGGCCTGCGGAACCTGACGGTGCTGGACGACGCGGTAAAGATGGTGCGCCGCCACACCCCGGACTTCGACATGGAGAAGATCCCCATGGACGATCCGGAGGTGTTCCGCATGCTGACGGAGGGCCGCACCTCCGGCGTGTTCCAGATGGAATCCACCGGCATGACCGGCGTGTGTCTGGGCCTGAAGCCCCAGTCCATCGAGGATATCACCGCCATCATAGCCCTGTACCGTCCCGGCCCCATGGAATCCATCCCCCGGTTCATCGCCTGCAAGCACGACCCCAAGCTGGTGACGTACAAGCACCCGTCGCTGAAGCCCATCCTGTCGGGCACCTACGGCTGCATCGTCTATCAGGAGCAGGTCATCAAGATCTTTCAGGAGCTGGCGGGCTATTCGCTGGGACAGGCGGACATGGTGCGCCGCGCCATGTCCAAGAAGAAGGCCAAGGACGTGGAACGGGAGCGGGAAGCCTTCCTCCACGGCGATGCGGCCCGGAATATCAAGGGCTGCGTAGCCAACGGCATTCCGGAGGCCACCGCGCAGGCCATCTATGATGAGATCTACGACTTCGCCAACTACGCTTTCAACAAGGCTCACGCCGTTTCCTACGCGGTGGTGGCCTATCAGACGGCGTACTTCAAGTGCCACTATACCAAGGAGTATATGGCGGCGCTGCTGACCTCGGTGCTGGACAACTCCGACAAGGTGTCCGAGTATATCGCCGAGTGCCGCAACTGCGATATCAAGCTCTTGCCGCCTGATGTGAACCGCTCTCACGACGGCTTTACCGTGGAGGAGGACGGCATCCGCTTCGGCCTTGTGGCCATCAAGAACATCGGCCGGGGCTTCATCCGCGCGCTGGTGCGGGAGCGGGAGAGCGGCGGCGCGTTCCAGTCGTTTCAGGACTTCTGCGAGCGGATGTTTGACTGCGGCGATATGAACAAGCGGGCCGTGGAGAATCTTATCAAGGCGGGCGCCTTTGACGGTCTGGGAGCCTACCGCTCCCAGCTGATGCAGATCTATGAAAAGGTGCTGGACGCCATCGCCAACAGCCGCAAGGTCAATGTGGAAGGACAGCTGGACATGTTCAGCATGACCGGCGGCAGCAGCGGCGGCCATCCCTCGGCCATTCCGCTGCCGGATATTCCGGAGTACTCCGCCACGGAACGGATGTTCATGGAGAAGGAGACCACGGGTCTGTACCTCAGCGGCCACCCCATGAATGACTACCGTGCCGCCGCCCACGCGGCAGGCGCGCTGCCGATCCACGACATCCTGGCGGACTTCAATGACGAGGACGGCCCCACCCGCTTTGCCGACGGCCAGAACGTCACCGTGGCGGGCATCGTCACCTCCAGCAAGACCCGCACCACAAAGAACAATTCTCTCATGGCCTATGTAGTGGTGGAGGATGAGGCGGCGGCCATCGAACTGCTGTGCTTCAGCCGCACCATCGACCAGTGCGGCAGCTATATGGCGGTCAACACGCCGGTGGTGGTAAAGGGCCGTCTGTCGGTGCGGGACGAAAAGCCGCCACAGATCATGTGCGACACCATTTATCCCCTGAATACCGAGAATCTGCCGCCAGTGGCGGCAAAGCCCCAGGAGCCGAAAAACGCCGCCCTTTTCCTGCGCGTTCCCAGTCTGGACAGCGTGGAGTTCCGCCATATCCGTCTGGTGATGACCATGTTCGAGGGGGAATCGCCGGTGAAGATCCGCCTTGCCGATACGGGAAAGCTGATGGCGGGCAAATGCCTGTGCCACCCCGCGCTGCTGGCGGAATGCCGCCAATGGCTGGGCGAGGCCAATGTGGTGGTGCGGGAACGGCAAGGTTGACAAATGGGAGAATTTTCCGTATGATAAACGAAGAAGGGAGCGTGATAGCATGAGTGTCGGATTTATCCGCGACAAGCTGGAGATCAAATTCCTGATCCTGTACGTGGCGGCGGGTGTGGCCGAGCCAATGCCGCTGAGCGATGTGCAGGCTCTCACCATGATCGACGACGGCATTGATTATTTCGATTTTTCCCAGTGTCTCAGCGAACTGGTCAAAACGGATCATCTGCGCCTGAACGAGCATCAGCAGTATGTTATCACCCCCAAGGGACTGAAAAACAGCGAGATCTGCAAGTCCAGCCTGCCCCTCTCCGTGCGGCTGAAGGCGGACAAGCTGATCGCCGCCCACCGGCAGGAGCTGATTCGCCGCGCACAGGTACGCTCCACCGTGGAGCGCCGGGAGAACGGTACCTATACCGTGGAGCTGAACCTCAACGACGATGTGGATAACGTTATGCGCCTGCAGCTGATGGTCGCCACAAAGGAGATGGCGGAGGATCTTGCCCAGCGGTTCCAGAAGAACCCGGAACAGGTCTATTCCCAGTTGGTTACCGCCCTGTACGGGGGGTAAGGAGGACGCTATGACGAAACGCACCATCATCCCTCTGCTGATCGCCGCACTGGTGGCGCTGCTGCTGCCGTGGCTTGCCGTCACGTTTGCCAAGGGTGACAACGGCATGGCCGTCATCTTCCTGCTGTTTTTCGCGGTGAATCCCATCGCGGCGGTTCTGCTGGGGGTGTTCTCCGGCGGCAATGTCCGCATGGCGTGGTTCCAGCCGCTGCTGTTCGCCGCGCTGTTCCTGCTGGGCACGTGGGTGTTCTTCACCATGGCAGAAATGGCGTTTGTGCTCTACGCCGCTGCTTACCTGATTTTGGGTTATGCCGCCATGCTGCTGGCGTGGTGTGCCGCAAAGCGGAAACGCTCTGTCCAATAAAAAACCGCACCACCGGAAAGCGCTGCGTAGGGGCGGACGACTCTCTCCGCCCGCTGCACGGGCAGATAAGGAGGACATGGAATGGACTACAAAAGAAGCGGCAGAGTCTATTTGAGCTGTATGTCGGTCGGCGGTGCGCTATGTGCGCTGAGTCTGCTGACCAGACTGTGGATGATCGGCATTGCAGCTATCGGTATCGTGGTCTATGGCTGTATCCAATATGACAAATACTGCCGTTGTCCTCAATGTCACGCCCGTTTGAACACAAAGGGCGGGCTTCCCCGGTATTGTCCTAACTGCGGCTGCCAATTGGACGAATCATAACATCATATACTCAACCCCGCCCCGGCCAAATGGCCGGGGCGTGTTTTTTTGCTGTCATAACCTTGTCCCGCTCCTCATACAGTGGAGTATCCAATAACAAACGACAGGGAAGTGGTCAGATGGACGAGCGGTACGCGATCTCACGGTATGAACAGGCGGCACTGCTGCTGCCTGCCAAATGGCAGCGGCTGGCCCGGCAGCTGCCGGATCACCAGAAGGCACGGGCGGAGGAGCTGCGGCTGCGAGCCGGACAGCCCATGACGGTGCTGCTGCCAGAGGGGGAGGTGTGGCCCTCGCAGGAGCAGCCGATCCCCCGTGTGGCGCAGACCGATCTGGAGCAGCTGTGCGATATGGCAACGGGCTATTCCCGCTATGCCGTCTCCGATACGCTGGGGCAGGGCTATCTGACGGCGCCCGGCGGCTTCCGTATCGGCGTGTGCGGCACGGCGGTGGTGCGGGAGGGCGACAGCCGCAACCTGCGCGACCTGTCCTCTATCTGCATTCGCATTGGCCGGGAGCAGGAGGGCGTATCCGCTCCGGTGCTGCCGCAGCTGTGGGAGGATGGCCGGTTCCGCTCCACAGTGATTTTATCGCCGCCGGGGCTGGGCAAGACCACACTGCTGCGGGATATGATCCGCAGCCTGTCCGACGGCGCGGAGGATCGCCCCGCCCAGCGCATGGCGGTGGTGGACGAGCGGGGCGAGGTAGCGGGCATGCACCACGGAACGCCGCAGCTGGCGGTGGGCTGCCATACGGATGTGCTGGACGGCTGTCCCAAGGCGCTGGGCATCCCTATTCTGCTGCGTGCCGCCAATCCCCAGATCATCGCTGTGGACGAGATCACAGTGCGGGAGGATCTGTTTGCCATGGCTGCCGCCGCCAACTGCGGCGTGGCGCTGCTGGCCACCATTCACGCCGCCGATGTGGCGGAATTAAAACGCAAGCCTCTGTTTGCCCAGC
>UMHE01025423.1_pt1 | contig 10404 bp, 9 predicted proteins | sample 1965451 | NCBI WGS metagenome assembly UMHE01 (sample SAMEA4836090, study PRJEB28245) | human gut metagenome | biome: gut microbiome; material: fecal sample | place: Denmark | collected 2008 | reverse complement strand
AAGACCGATACAAGCCGCCAACGAAGTCCCCCTCAATCTTCAATAGCTCCCAAAATTGACAGGTGCTAAGACAACAGGTCAGCACTACAAAAAAGGCCAAAATGACAGATAAAAGAAAAATGACGTAACAAATGTTAATAATGCAGTCAAAGAGAAGTAATTACAAAAAATGGCATTATCTTTGTATTTACATTATCAAGATGACAAAGACTATTCGCAAAAGGCGATTAGCAAAACAAGAATATAAACAAAAAAAAGAATAACTATGACAGAAAAAGAAATGTACGACCGTATTAACGGCGCAAGCCAAGACACAGGCTTCAGTATTAACGAGAAAGCCCGCGGACTCGACGGCACCTTTGCTGCTCTCATGCGAAAGGTTTACGTTTGGATGACACTGGCTTTGGTCATCACGGGTTTTACCGCTTACAGTGTAGCCAACAGTCCAGCCCTGCTGAACACCATTTACACAAATTCCGCATTGATGTGGGGACTTATCATTGGCGAACTCGCACTCGTGTTCATCATCAGTGGCGCCATCAATCGCCTATCGCTGACCACAGCAACACTGCTGTTCATTATCTATTCTGTACTTAATGGCGCTATGCTCTCTTCGATTTTTATCATTTACGAGCCAATGGTAATAGCAAAGGTATTCTTCATAACAGCAGGCACCTTCGGAGCCATGGCATTCTATGGCTATTCCACCAAGCGCGACCTCAGCTCGATTGGGAAGATTCTGTTCATGGCTTTGATCGGCCTCATCATCGCTACCGTCGTGAATATGTTCTTGAAGAGCCCTGGCTTCGACTACATTCTTAGCTACATCGGTGTTGCCATCTTCATTGGCCTCACAGCCTGGGATTCACAGAAAATTAAGCAGATGCTCTTGATGCAGCCCGACATGAGCGAAGGTGCACAAAAACTGGCCCTTCTTGGTTCGCTCACTCTGTATCTCGACTTTATCAACCTCTTCCTCTATCTGCTCCGTATCTTCGGCAGCAACAGAGACTAAGAGAGACTAAAGTTTCGCAGAAGACTTCATACAACAAAATTATAATTATCATAAAAAAGCTGGTTTCGGATTTGAAGCCAGCTTTTTGTATTTTTACTATTTCCTCCTACATTCGGTCTACCATCAACAACCTCCCAGAAATACAACCATCCCTATCATTTCGTAAATACAGGAGCATATGGTAAAATAAAAGGAGCAAAACATCAATAATCGTCACACCGACTTTTTGCCAAAGCTAACTTTTTATATCTTTGTAGAAGAAAAGCTGCACTCAGCAAATTAACGATTATACAATCTATCAACAAATAAAAAAGAAATTATTATGAGAACAAAAAAATCATTTTGGATCATTATCGCAGCATTTGCATTGTGTGCCACTCCTATTCAAGCCCAAGGCTTTGGAAGCATTCTTAAAAAAGCCAAGAAAGTTCTGACTCCTTCCAATGAGCCTGCTAAAACCGAGACCCCCCAAGCGAAGCCAGCAGCCAACAATGCCGCAGAAGAGCCTATCGCAACTGGAGGAACCCTCATCAATCCTTTAAAAGACAAAGTAGACGTACAGTTAGTAGGAGCATACGGCAAAAGCACATCCGAAAACTACGGCGAGGTAAGTCTGGTGTTGAAGGTAAAGATGATTGCCAACAAGAACGAAATCAGCATTGGCGGCAACAGCAATTGGCCAGTCATGCTCATCGACGAAGAAGGCAACGTGAGCGAGCCACGTTATTTAGGATGGACTCCCTACTCCGTCTCGGAAGGCATCTATATGAAAATCATCCTTAAAGACAGCAGCACCTTCACCAACGTGAAGAAGTCAGCCAAAATAATACAAAAAGCTCAGATTGCCCTCTCGCTCAGTTATGACGAGAAAGGTCTGCTGATCATGAAGAACGTGCCTATCCAGTGGGATGTACAGCCATAAGAAAGCACGAGTTTACACATAACAGGACTTTGCATTCCTATTAAAGGAAGCGTTTACGATATTCAGAAGGGGTACATTGTTGCTTAGCGGCAAAAACCCTTCTGAAGGTTGATATTGAATTAAATCCCGACTGTTCGGCAATGACGTTCAGTCGGAGGTTTGACTTTTGGAGCAAGCCCACAGCATGTTCCACACGTAGATTATTCACATAATCGAAGAACGTCATCTGCTTCTCCTGATAAAAAAATCATTAAGTAAAAAAGAGGAACCAATGCGTCAAAATATGGAATAACAGATTGCTAACACAAAAAAAATGTAATATCTTTGCAAGAGATAAAATAACAACACCATTTATTAACGGAGTATTGAATTAGAACTAATGATGATGAAGGCTAATATTTTACGAAAGGGCATGATGCTCGTGGGTGCGCTCACGCTGAGTTTTTCAATCGCTCACGCCACCGACTGGCTTGAGAAAGGTGGAGTGGGAAAGCAAGACCCGAGTGAGCCGTCGCTACAGATGCCGCTGCATTTTGTGGCAGGCTACACCCAGTTTCTCGACGATTGTGAGGACGACGACATCAAGATAGTTACGCCAGTGAGTTGTGGTGTGTATGGCATCAGCACTGATGGCGGCACCGTTTACACGCTTCGCTACATCGACGGTGGCACCATTGGTGGAAAAAATGCGTGGAAAGTGCATGACTTCACCCGAATTCCCCGTATGGAGAAGGAAGGGTTGATTATGTATAAGAACGACGACACTCGGCAGCTCTACCTTATCAAGCCTACCGGCGCAGTGGAAGCACTTCCCAAGAAATATGTGGATGCCACCAACTTTGTTGACGGCATTGCCGCCGTGGCTACTGCTACTTCGGGTTTGGGCTTTTTTTTGAGCTGGACCTTCATCGACCGCAGTTTGAAGCCATTTGCCCCAGGTGTGGTGACACAACCGCGGCAGTTTGGCAAAAATCAATCCACCATTGCTCCGCTTCGCGGCGGTATGCGTGCCGTGTATGTGCCTGATGAGAGCGGTTTCGGTGGCAGTTGGGGATTCATGAACGGATTGGGCAAAATCGTGATTAAGCCACAGTATAGGAAAGTGCGCTCATTCTCCGACGGCATGGCTCTGGTGGTTGAGGAAAACGGCGATTTCTATTTTATTGATGTTACGGGGCGCAAATGCTTTGAGCCGAGGAAGGTGGACGAGAACATTTTCCCAGAGGGGGTGAGCGACTATGACGGTGGTTTATGCACCATCGCCCCAATGGGGATAGGCGACAATTTCTATGCGCGTTACTACACCACATCGGGCAAGTTAAGCGGCGTGGCATTGTGGGGTTCAGCGCTCCATAATGGCAAGGGATATATGCGCTTTATCGACAAGGCTGAAAACCAGGAAGTTCCTTCTGTCCTCATTATCCAGCCCAGCGTTGATGGCTACGACGATACTAAAGGCATGAGAACTGAAGCCGACTTCCACACCGCAATGTGGGGTACACCATGGTACGACGAGGCAGATGTGGCACACTTCTCCGAAACCCAAACTTCGGCAGTGGGTGTGGGTTCGCAATACTGCTTTCCATGGACGATAGGCGCATTCAGCACCGACGGCTATGCACCAGCCACTATCGTTTCGCCCAATGGCGACGTCACCTTCGAGGGTATCATCGACCGCCAAGGCCAATTCCGCGTCGTCTACAAAGTGTATTGATCCTATAAGTATCAGAAAGCCAACAGCAGCAAAAGGAAAACCAACAGCGACAATCGCATACTAACATAAAAAAACATAAAGACCTATGAAGAAAAATCTACACAGAATTATCATGTCAGCATTGCTGACGGTGGTGGCAACAGTTGCTGCCAGTGCACAGTGTTACATTGTCGGTAGCGACGGTCAGTGGAAAACCAACGCTGCGGCAGCAGAACTGACAGAGACTGCCACAGCAGGAGTGTATGAGGGTGATGTCGCCTTCGCTGAAGGAGCGCAGTATTTCACCGTCACCCAAAATCTGACAACTGACGATGCCGATTGGGAAACGTTTAATCAACACCGCTTCGGACCTTCCGAAATCGACGCCAAGCTCGCTATTAATGTGCCTATGGCCATGATAAAGGGTAAGGACAGGTCTTTCAAAGTGCCTACCGCCGCCACAACCTATCGTATGCGCGTCGACTTCAACGCCATGACCGTCACGCTGATCGGCAACTTCCCCGACGAGCTGTATGTATGGGGCAGCGACGGTGTCTACAACCCCACACTTGCATCTGCCACACTGCCCAAGACCGAGACCGACGGTGTGTATAAGGCAACGGTAGACTTTACCTCATGCTACTTCAACATTCTCACCCAGCTCGGCACCGACCCCACCGACTACGATGCCATACTGCCCTACCGCTACGGTGGCGGTAAGGTGATTATCAACCGCGACAAGGCCATGACGCTCACAGAGCAGTCGTTCCACATCGCCACACCAGGCACCTACGACGTGACTGTAGACCTTCGCACCATGACCATGAACCTCCACAGCGACACTTACGTGTCCAAATATCCTGACCATGTCTACCTCATCGGTGCCAACGGTTCTAACGCTGCCAACCAGGGCGCAGAGCTTATATGGAACGACGTGGAAGGCATTTACACTGGCTATGTATATTTCTTCGGCAACAAGTTTAACATCTCTACCGCCCTCGCCTCTACATATGATGGCTGGGAAGAGATTGCAGATAAACGCGTCGGCGCTGACGCAGCAACCATCAACGTGGAACCGGACCTCACCGTAGGCATTAAGAAGGGTGAAGCGTCTGACTTCGTCATCGGAGCATCGGTAGAAAACCCGATCTACGCATACGTTACATTAGACCTCGTTAATGGCCGTCTGACGCTCTACGGCACCGACAATTCATATCCCACAGGCTACCCGAAAGAGCTCTACACTATCGGCAGCAACGGCGTATGGTTCCCCTACATCCCTGCAGACGTAATCTCTGCCACCGACGAGCTTGGCGTCTATAAGGGCGAAATCACATTCGTGGGCGAAGTGGGCGATCTCCACTTCACCGTGTTTAAGCGTCTCGGCGCCGACTGGGACTTTGTCAACGCCACACGTCTCACTCCCCACTCCGACGGCGACCCTGCCAATCTTGACGAGAACATACCCGTCATGACACCTGATGTATTTCCCGGCGCATGGCTCTTCTCTGGCGAGCCAGGCACCTACGACATAAAGGTAGACCTCACACAAGGCAATGGCGTGATACGCATCTCTGCCAAGAGCGATACAGGCATCACCGCCCCTACAGCCGCTCCTGCCGCCAAGAACTACTACTACGACCTCCAGGGACGATTCCTCGGCAACGTGGAGCCGCAGAAGGGAGTGTATGTGGTTAAAGGTAAAAAGGTAAAAAAGTAAAAAGGTAAAAAAGTAAAAAAGTAAAAAGGTAAAACTACCCCTCTACAGATCTTCATCTCAAGAAAGTCCACCCTCTACATGGTGGGGAGATCTGGAGAGGGGTTTTTTATATAGCAAGCATTGGGTAATTTATTGTTATCCAATGACTTACTTTGCCATTTCGTTGAGTTACGACGAGAAAGGACTCGTGATCATGAAGAATGTGCCTATACAATGGGACGTACAACCATAAGTTCTGCACTACATTTGGCATAAAAATAGCCAACTATACACGTTTACGATATTCAGAAGGGGTACATTGTTGCTTGGCAGCAAAAACCCTTCTGAAGGTCGACATCGAGTTGAATCCCGACTGTTCGGCTATGGCGTTCAGCCGCAGGTCTGAGTTTTTGAGCAAGCTTACAGCATGTTCCACACGTAGATTATTCACATAATCGAAGAACGTCATCTGCTTCTCCTGATTAAAAAATCGGCTCAGATAAGTGCGATTCGTACCCACTTGTCTTGCCACATCAGAAAGTTTGAGTCGCGGATTAAGATAAAGTCTTTCTTCTACAAACAATTTGTTTATCTCTTTTTCCAGTCCACTGAGACTTATTTCCTCAGAACCAACCGCCACTTCGTCTTCATCCATCTCTCCCAATTCCTCGATAACCGATTCGTGCTTATAAAGGAAATAACAGACGAACATCCATGCGCCCAAAGAAAACAGCATATAGATGTTGTCGAATTGAGCATCCACCATATAACAACTGAATACCCAAACCAACAATATCACGAAGAAGCACGACAAAATACCCCTCAACCAGTTGAGATTAATATTATCCTGATAGGAGAACCGCTCCTTCAGTTGCCGATGGTAACGGCTAATAAGATAGAACATCAGGAAATAGGTCACCGTGCCATACACAAAGCACCATGCAGTCAGCACATCAAACCAAAGCAATTTGTCAGTAATCCCATATAAGACCAGAGGCATAAGAAAAGACGCCTCATGAAGCGCTGCCTTTCTCCAGGAAAGCCAACCGGGCTTCACCAGTTCCATAAGCACAAAAGTATAGACAGGCACAACGACCATATCGGTAGCATTCACCCAATGCCACATCGACTTATGGAGTTCAAAGTCAGAAAGATAGAGTGCCAAATCCTTCAGGCACTCCAGATCAAGCACTACCATCAAGAGCATTATCAGCCTCGACAGTTTGTCATTACCCTTGCGCCAGAACATCCACACCATCATGGAGTAGAACATGACACACATACCATATATAAAAAAGGTAAGGCACTCTATCTTCATGTACTTATCTTATATTTCAATTAGTCAATTTCCTCATCAGCCTCATAACCGCCCATCTCACGAACAGCATTCTTCAGCATGGTATACTGCTGGTAGAGATGATTGACTGCCTCCTCGCCCTTGGTATAATCATGCATAGGCGCCTTGAGGAAGAAACTCAGGAAACGCTGGATACCATAACGGCCAGCACGGGCAGCCAAATCGCTCAGCAAGGTGAGGTCGAGCAACAGCGGAGCTGCCAGGATAGAGTCACGACAGAGGAAATTAATCTTGATCTGCATAGGATAACCCATCCAGCCAAAGATATCGATATTATCCCAGCCCTCCTTGTTGTCATTGCGAGGAGGATAATAGTTGATGCGAACCTTGTGATAGTACTGCGTATCCTCATCATTGCCGTGACCATAGAGGTCGGGCTGTACATCTGGCTTCAAAATTGTTTCAAGAGTAGAAAGCTTGCTGACCTCCTTGGTATGGAAGTTTGCTGGCTCATCGAGCACCAGACCGTCACGATTGCCCAAGATATTGGTAGAGAACCATCCATTCAGTCCGAGGCATCGGGTACCGATAATAGGAGCAAAACCGCTCTTTACAAGAGTCTGTCCCGTCTTGAAGTCCTTGCCGGCAATAGGCATCTTGGTCTTCTCTGCGAGTTCCCACATTGCAGGAATATCTACAGTAGTATTAGGAGCACCCATAATAAAAGGAGCACCCTCGGTCAATGCAGCATAAGCGTAGCACATAGAAGGAGCGATGTGCTCACGGTCGTCTGCCTTCATTGCAGCCTCAAGAGCAGCCAACGTGCCATGGATTTCCATATCTACAGGCACATAAATCTCAGTAGAAGCAGCCCAGATAACAACGATACGTGCACATCCGTTCTTTTCCTTGAAGTCACGAATATCCTGACGCAAAGCCTCTACCATTTCCCAACGGGTCTTGCAGTCCTTCACATTGTCACCATCAAGGCGCTTTGCATAATTCTTATCGAAAGCCGCCTTCATAGGAACCACCTTTTCCAGTTCCTCACGAACCGGATTAATATCCTTCTCCTTCAACACTTCTGCATACATAGCAGCCTGATACGCATTCTGAGGATAAACATCCCAGGTTCCAAACATGATATCATCAAGACTTGCCAAAGGAACAATATCCTTATAATGCAGATACTTCTTGTCAGCACCACGGCCCACACGAATCTTATCATATTGGGTCATTGATCCCACTGGTTTTGCCAAGCCCTTACGAGCCATAAACACACCTGTCATAAAAGTTGTAGCAACTGCGCCACAACCTACGACCATAATACCCAACTTGCCATCAGCAGGCTTCACGTTTGTCTGTTTCATCGTTACGGTTTTTATAATGTTTAGTTATTAAAAGTATGATTTAGATTGCAAATATACATAAAACTTTCAACAAAAAGAAAGTTTTTACAAACTTTATATTTCCCCATGCTCCACAGAAGGCTTTTCAAGTTACCCTAACTCGCATATTTATACCACCTATACACATACAAAACTACAAAATGTTAGCTAATTTATCATTTTTATACGATTTTATTTGGCAGTAACAATAAAAAACTGTAATTTTGCAGTCGAATAATGTATAAAAATTCAAAGCATGAAGATTAAGACGAGCAGAATGGAAGCCCTAAAGATGCTTATCTCAAGCCAGGAGTTAGGCTCTCAGGAAGAAGTTTTACAGGCATTGGCCAAGGAAGGTTATACCGTAACCCAGGCCACACTGAGTCGCGACCTCAAACAGTTGAAGGTTGCAAAAGCGGCATCAATGAACGGAAGATATGTATACGTACTGCCCAACGAGACAATGTACAAACGTGTCCCCAATCCACGTTCAGCCCGCGAGATGCTAATGACTTCAGGATTTACCTCTATCAACTTCTCCGGCAACATGATTGTTATCAAGACACGACCAGGTTATGCAAGCAGTATAGCCTACAATATCGACAACAGCGACATTCCGCAGATCTTAGGAACTATAGCTGGCGACGACACCATTTTTCTTGTTAAGAAAGAAGGTACGCGCGAGAAAGACATCATCGACCTGCTGGCAGAAATCATCCCCGACATTTATGGTTAAGCTATCAGCAGGCAAGAACTATTAGACAATAATAAAAACTTAGATATTAAATAAAAAGAGAAAAATGGAAGAAGTAAAAGTGATGGTGGCAGACGAAAGTCACATCAAGTACATCGACACCATTCTGACAACCATCGCCGAAGCTGCTAAGAAGCGTGGCTCCGGCATCGCCAAGCGCTCTACAGAATACGTAGCGACCAAGATGCGTGAGGCAAAGGCTGTCATCGCTCTCCAGGGAGAGAAATTCGCAGGTTTCAGCTACATCGAGACATGGGGCAACAAGCACTACGTCACCACATCAGGCTTGATTGTTCATCCAGACTTCCGAGGCATCGGACTGGCAAAGCGCATCAAGAACCTGACTTTCACACTTGCCCGACAGCGATGGCCTCATGCCAAGATTTTCTCTTTGACATCCGGTTCTGCCGTGATGAAGATGAATACTCAGTTGGGCTATCTGCCTGTTACCTTTGCCGACTTGACAGACGACGAGTCATTCTGGCGTGGCTGTGAGGGCTGCATCAACGTTGACGTGCTGCATCGTACCAATCGCAAATACTGCATATGCACCGCCATGCTCTTCGACCCAGAGGAACATCTGCCTATCAAACTTCCACAGGATGTGATAGAGAGAATCCGAAAAATAGACGGTCCCAACTCAGAGCTTTAACTCTATAATATAATAAGGTGTTGGCAAGAATGCCAACAAAATATTAAACACAACACATTAAACATCAAACAAAATGGCAAATAAGAAAGTAGTAGTCGCCTTTAGTGGCGGTCTCGACACATCATATACAGTAATGAAGTTGACCCAGGACGGCTGGGATGTTTATGCTGCATGCGCCAACACGGGCGGTTTCTCTGCCGAGCAGTTGAAAACCAACGAGGAAAATGCGTACAAGCTTGGAGCCAAAGCATACGTTACCCTCGACGTTACCCACGAGTATTACGAGAAATCATTGAAATACATGATCTTCGGCAATGTGCTCCGCAACAACTGCTATCCCATCTCGGTTTCTTCCGAGCGCATCTTCCAGGCTATCGCCATCGCCCGTTATGCCAAGGAGATTGGTGCAGATGCCATTGCTCACGGAAGCACAGGTGCCGGCAACGACCAGATTCGTTTCGACATGACCTTCCTGGTTATGGCTCCTGGCATTGAAATCATCACACTGACCCGCGACAAGGCGCTTTCTCGTAAAGAGGAAGTTGACTACCTGAACGAGCATGGTTTCTATGCAGACTTCACCAAGTTGAAGTATTCTTATAACGTAGGTATCTGGGGAACCAGTATCTGCGGTGGTGAGATTCTCGACCCAACACAGGGTCTTCCTGAAGAGGCTTACCTGAAGCACGTTACAGCTCAGGAAGAGGAAGCCGAATTAAAGATTACCTTCGAGAAGGGTGAGATTGTAGCTGTCAACGACGAGAAATTCGACGACAAGATTGCTGCCATCCAGAAGATAGAAGAAATAGGAGCCTCTTATGCCATCGGTCGCGACTGCAACGTGGGCGACACCATCATCGGTATCAAGGGTCGTGTAGGTTTCGAGGCTGCGGCTCCTAAGCTCATCATCGAGGCTCACCGCCTGTTGGAGAAGAGCACATTGAGCAAGTGGCAGCAGTATTGGAAGGACCAGGTAGGCAACTG
>UMHE01051341.1_pt1 | contig 10419 bp, 10 predicted proteins | sample 1965451 | NCBI WGS metagenome assembly UMHE01 (sample SAMEA4836090, study PRJEB28245) | human gut metagenome | biome: gut microbiome; material: fecal sample | place: Denmark | collected 2008 | reverse complement strand
TTAATCCGCTCTAAAAGTGTCAACCAAAATCAGGGAAGGTCAAGACAAGAGAATGCAAGCGAGCATTGCAATCAATTGTTTCATAAAAATTATTGATTATGTGATTATAATTTGTCCGGATTATCTGATATAGATATTGGCATTGACTTTCCGATAGGACATTCCCGGAATGAGTTTGCACAAGGCGAACATCAGATCGTCCAAAGTAGATCCTTGGATAAATTTGGCTGTTATAAGGTCGTTGTCGTATTTTCCTGTCGTGACATAAATCCTCACTGTATATCTGCGCTCGATGATTTTCACGATTTCATGTATGGATTTCGAACGGAAGCAGAGCTGGCCGCTCTCCCAGGCCACGTCTTCATCTGCATTGACATTCTCCACGAAACTGTTGCCGCTGCTTCTTTCGACGACAAACCGCTGTCCCGGGGTAAGAACGACAGGTTCCTCCGCATTTTTCGTCAATGCGGAAATGCTTCCCCTGCACAATGTGGCGGTCACGTTTTCGTCGTCGCTGTAGGAAGACACGTTGAATTTCGTTCCGAGGACTGTAATGTCCATAACGGAAGTGCTGACGACAAACGGCTTTTTCTCGTTCCTCGTCACATCGAAAGTGGCTTCACCATTGAGATAGACTCCCCTTTTCCCGCCAATGAATTCCGCAGGGCAAATCAGCACAGTACCGGCATTGAGCGTGACAGATGTAGAGTCAGGAAGAAGCACATGACGCATTTCACCGGCATTGGCCGAATACTCGAGCATCTGCAGAGCCTCATCATTGACCTGAGCCGAAAGGCCTTTCTCGTAGGAATGTCTTGAGACATTGACAATGACGACAGGCAGAATCAGGCATGCGGCAGCGACGGCGGCATACAGTATCCTGATGATCCTTTTCTGGCGGCGGACACGCAATTCTTCTGACAATTTGATGGCCAATGAAGCGGACTCAGCCCTGCGTATCCTGCCTTTTACGGAAGAATACGCGCTGTCGAGCTGCTCTTCCGTCAGCCCGACAGGTTCCTGAGAGGTCCATTTGCCGTATAAATCTTTGTTTGTCATAATCGATTTTTGACTTTGCATATAATACAATGCAAACCGTGCGTATCCCCTAAAAGTTTTTTGATAATTTTATGAAAACACCATAGATATGAAGAACACTATGACATATTTTATCTTGCGCAGTTCTCGGAGAGCAAAATTTATGTGATTCTCGACCGTTTTGGCTGAAACATTCAGTTTCTCCGCGATTTCCTTATGGCTCATCCCGTGCAATCTGCTGAGGATGAACACTTCACGTCGTTTTTCCGGCATAGCGGATACGGCTTTGAATATGATGTCGAGCCGTTTGCGTGAATCGAATTCCTTTCCCGGATCCAGTTCATCAGGAATGTCAATGTCTTCCAGGCCCACGTGCCGTTTCCGGACTTTCGAGAAATTGATGGCGGAATTCACCGTCATCCTGAAAAGATAGATGTCCAGATACTCCCGGTCAAGCAGCAATTCTCTTTTCATCCACAATTTCACGAATACATTCTGCGCCACATCCTCTGCATCGTCGTCCGACTGCAGGAATGAACGCAGAAACGCAAGCATCCGTGGATAATACCGGTCAAACACCTTTCTGAACTCGGCCTCATCCACATTGACTGCCATAAAACTTTTGTCCGACTCTGTCATTTATCAGAAATTGTAATACTCCAACTGCTGCAGATTGCCCGGAACGGTGTCGCCAGGCTCCGGCCGCAGAATCAGGACCGTGTCGGAACTGGTCTTTCCGTCTGCGCTCACGGATGATGAGCGGTACGCATTGAACGCATCTATCTGAGCCTGCGCAAGTGCCACGCAGTCTGAAATGTCATCGTTGCATTGGGCCAACGCCTTGGATCCTTCCTTGACCTTCTTGCCGAAATAGACCATATCCTCGATGCTGGTAACCGAGGTCACACCGAGACTCGCAGATGCCACGCCCATTTTTGCCAATGATATGGACAGCTGGATGTCCTTGCCCTGGGCTATCCGGTCCTGAAGGGTCTGAATCATGGAAGATATGGACAGGCGGTTGCCGTTGGAACCGATGAAAGACAGACATTTATATACTGTGCCGTCCTTGCTCTGAACCCATATCTGGGAAGCGGACGGGAAGTCATAGTTGCCTTTCATGTATTGTGCGGTCTTTTCCCACATGGCATTGACATCCCTCAAGAATTCATTGACAGCAGAACTGCTGGATTGATAAGCCCTTACCTCCCAATCGATCCTCGGCTTGGCCTTCTTGTCTTTCTTGTCCTTTTTGGCGGGTTTGCGCTCCTGGACTACTGCGACTCTTTCAGGCGCCGGCTCCTGTGCTACAGTCTGTTTCGCGGACTGCGCTTCCGACTTTTTGGCAGCCTGAGATGAAGTATATTCTTTAGGAATCGGGATATCGCATGGAGTCTTGCTGAGTTTGAGGTCATAGAACACATATTGACCTGAACGCTTGTCGCCGCACTCCAGCCAGAACATCAGCTGGTGGCATTTGAAAATCGGAACCGTGACGGTGAGCGGCTGCATCTTATTGTCCAGCCAGTACTCCCCTACGAGAACCTGATCTGCAAACACATTGAGTTTCACAGGATTGAGCAAAGCCTCAGGACTTTCGTTCTGGAACACATCATCGAACGCATCCACATATTCCACTCTGTTGGCGACCGTGAATGTGCAGCTCTCGTACTGTCCGTAAGGATTGAATGCCGCCGCGGATGCCTGTTTGCTGTTCTTGTCCTCAAGCAGGAGGAAGATGCTGGCAGTCGGTGTTCCGGATACGCCTGCGCTGATGCCGGTGGCTGCGGAGACGTTTGAGCTGCTTATCGTCGAGCCTACTCCTGTCAATGCCATGAATACCGCATCCATAACGGTCACATTCTCCAGACCGAGAGGGATATTGGTCTCCAGCATGAATCCTTTGTTAATCTGCCTGCCGTCCTTCATCTGGAAGTATTTGGTGATGGTGCTGCCGTCATGGAAGCAGTCTGCCATGTTAAAATTGGTCAGGTCGCTGACATATCTTCCGACATAGTGGAAATACGGTTTTCCGCAGACGTCTATCAGATCGGCATCATGAGGACAATCAGGCACGTCGTGCTCAAATACCGTATTCGGCACAGGCCGGCCACGATAGAGGATGATATCGCCGACTCCGATGATGGTCTGCTTGTTCTTGCCGTTGCCCAATTTCTCAAATCTGAGCGTGCGGCATTTGTTGACAGGCAGTTCGTAGTGCTGGTTCGGCCATGTACAATATATGGTATGGTCGAAAATCAGCTTGTCATCAGCATATACGCGGAGATTGTCATCATCCAGCACGTGATTCATGCTAAGGCAACCTGCATCGAAACTGATCCAGTCATATTCGCCAGCAAGGTCAAATTCCGCATAAGAAGCCACTCTGTCACCCAAGAGCTTGTTTCCAGTGGTCAGCAGCAGTCCTTCCCAATACTTTTCTCCGCCCATCGAGAAGGTGTAGTGTCTGGATTCACCCGTGAACAATGTCTTGTCTGCGGAACTTATTCCACGAACGGAATACGGCTTGATGGAGGACATCAGCGGGCATACGTCAGGAAGCTTGGCGATTCTGTCGCGGTTAGGATTGACAATGCCTGCTGCCGGAACGCTCGCACCCTCCGGATAGGCCTTGATATCCACTACTCCGTACGTGATGCCGCCCAGGAAGTCGCTGTTTCTGTATTCGCATATAAGCCCGAGCCGAGCAGCGCCTTTCACATCGACAACTATCTGTTTAGCAAGGTCTTTCTGTGTCACCATTCCTTCATAAACGGTCTTCTTGTCCGCTTTCACGACAAGCCAGGCGCTCGAATTGGAACTCTGGTTGTCTCTCGGTCCGACGACGAATGAAACCTTGTCATAACGCTTGTCCAGCCAGAAATATGCAAATCCCTGTTCTGTTCCTGCAAGCGCCTGTGATACGGAGAAGCTAAGACCGGAATTGTATTCCTTCCGGTTGATGCTGATGCCTTTTTCCTGACCGTTCCCTTTGGCCTTGTCACCGAGTACAAGCTTTACGAACCCGGACTCCCTATATTTATATAACTGGTTGGTCTGCATAAGATCGACAGTTCCGCCCGGCACTCGGGAAAGGAGTGTGTTCGGGTTTGAAACTGCTGCTCCAGCCTTCCAGAGCTTTACGTTTCCGAATGCGATTTGCGTATCGCCCCGTGGAATCGTGAATATTATTTCATTGACCCCGGCGACATCGAATGTCAGGAAGCGTGGGACGTCGTATGCGAAAACGACCTCGTCCAGCAGCCGTTTCCCGTCCGCTGAGACTGTCACGATGGAATTGCCTTTGTCGGGATTGACGTTCGAATACGGGCCCATCACAAATGTCAGCTTGCTGTATGCGCCTTTGAGAGCGAACACCGCCTTACCCGGGATATTGTCAGAAATCAGCCCGCCGGAAGGCGCACCGATCACGAAACCGCCCGTGATGTCATAGCAGCAGATTTTCATGGCACTGCCACCGGTTTTATATATGGAACATTTCTTGGACTCCGTAGGGACAAGTGCATTGACCATATATGTCTGTGCATCAAGGTGAGAAACGCAGGCAGCAAGCAGCGTAATGACAGTTAAAATCTTTTTCATAAAGTTCCGGGTTCAATTTTCAAATTTCGTGGCACAATTTTCGGCAATTTAGTGATTTGTCCGAACATCTGCAAAAAGAGATGGGAAGGCAAGCCATATATTTAAGAGTTTTGCGTAACTTTGTTTAAAACAAAAGGAGAATTTGCTATGCTTGAGATTGGTAATCGAATGCCTGATTTTTCAGCGGCTGACCAGAATGGCAACATTGTCAAATCTGCTGACCTTATTGGAAAAAAGACGGTGGTGTACTTCTACCCGAAGGCCAATACGCCGGGCTGCACTGCTGAGGCTTGCAGTCTGAGAGACAATTATGAACGTTTCTTGGCATTGGGCTACAATGTCATAGGCATAAGTAAGGACAGCGTGAAGGCCCAGAAGAATTTCAGCGACAAATATGCATTGCCTTTCCCTCTGCTCGCCGACACTGACGCATTGATCATCAAGGCTTTCGGCGCATGGGGCGAGAAGAAGCTCTATGGAAAGACTTACGAGGGAATTCTGCGTAAGACATTCATTTTCAATGAGAATGGCATACTTGAGGAAATCATTGACAAGGTCAATACGAAGAACCACGCGGAACAGATTCTGGGATAGAGAGTTATGACGAATTATCAGTTTACCGGCGGAACCATTTGCGCGCCGGCTACAATTCCGGGCACAGGTGCGATATCGATAATAAGAGTCAGCGGAAAAGAGTCATTGGCGATAGCCGACAAGGTCATTGACACTAAGGGAGTTCCTATTGCCGAGACCGAAGGCTACAGGCTGCGCTACGGGACGGTTTTCGAGGCTGACGGAAGTGTTCTGGACAATGTGATAGTCAGCGTTTTCCGTGCGCCTCATTCGTACACGGGCGAAAATTCCGTGGAGATTTCCTGCCATGCTTCGCGATTCATTGTCAATAAAATTCTAGAGTTTCTGGTCAATGCCGGGGCCCGTATTGCGGCGCCAGGTGAGTTCACGCGCCGTGCTTTTGTCAATGGCAAGATGGACCTCGCCCAGGCAGAAGCGGTTGCAGATGTGATTGCTTCGCAAAGTGCTGCTTCTCATAGAGTTGCAATGAATCAGCTGAAGGGCGGTTTTTCGTCAGAGTTGAAAGTGCTGAGGGAAAAGCTTCTGACAATGACTTCCCTACTGGAGCTCGAACTTGACTTCAGCGAAGAAGATGTGGAGTTCGCAAGCCGCAAGGAACTGGGGCAGTTGGTGGACGATTCATTGACACATATCAGGCGTCTGACCGCATCATTCAGCCGTGGCAACGCTATCAAGAACGGTATCCCGGTGGCAATCGTCGGGGCTACGAATACGGGTAAAAGTACGCTTCTCAATGCCCTGCTCGGGGAGGAGCGCGCGATCGTTTCGGATATTGCCGGCACGACTCGTGACACTATCGAGGAAACGCTGAATATCGACGGCATCCTGTTCAGATTCATTGACACTGCCGGAATCAGGGAAACTGACGAAATGATAGAGAAAATCGGCATTGACCGGACTTTCAAGAAACTTGGTGAGGCGGCTGTCGTGCTGGGGATGACGGATTTGTCGCGAGGCGAGGCGGCTGTGCTTGAGGATGCGGATTTCATTCTGTCCAAGGTCAATGAAATGGGCGGCGTGAAAAATGTCGGCTCAGCGGTCGACGGGGCTGAAACGGGCGGGGCTTCTATAGCTGAAACTGGAGGAACTTCTCTGGCTGAAACGGGCGGAACACCTCCGGCTGAAACGGACAGAACTTCTCTGGCTGAAACGGGCGGGGCATCTCTGGCTGGAACTGGCAGAACAGCTCCGGCTGAAACTGGCAGAACAGCTCTGGCTGAAACTGACGGAGATTCTCTGGCTGAAACTGGAGGAAAACCTCTGGCTGAAACGGGCGGAGATTCTTTGGCTGAAACAGACGGGGCACCTCTAGCTGGAACTGACGGAGCTTCTGGGTCTGAAACTGGCGGAACACCTCCAGCTGAAACGGGCGGGGCCTCCCAACATAGTCATGGTGACGGGCAGGAAAGGAAAGTGGTTATTCTGGTGAACAAATGCGATGTTGCAGGTGATTTCTACAGGGATGATAACGGTACTGGCGATGGCTCAGACAATGATTTGGGTGAGAATGTGGCGGAGATTGGTGATAACAAAAATGTTAACCACAATAACAACATTGTTTCACTCATTGAAAATAAATACGATAACTGCAAAGTCATTCCAATCTCCGCGAAGACTGGAAAAGGGTTATCAACATTGACAAAAACACTTGGCGAAATAGGTTCCGAAATCACCGGCAGCACCGACGAGACCCTCGTGACCAACGTCCGCCACTACGAAGCCCTGGTCCGCGCTTCGACGGCCTTAGGACGAGTTCGTGACGGACTAAAGGTGGCGACGCTGCCGCCGGATCTGATAGCGCAAGACCTCCGCGAGGCGCTGTATCATCTCGGTGAAATAGTCGGCGAAATCAGCACCGACGAAACCCTCGGGAATATATTTCGGAATTTTTGTGTGGGGAAATAAGTACACCGAAACACCCTATACACTCTCCGTACAAAAGGGCGTAACTCTCACACAATCAACTGAAATATATTGAAAACTTTTCCCGATTAGTTAGGTCTAATTCGGGATATTATTGCTATATGTTGAACCTCAGAGAATCCTGGGCGGTATCGGTTGCTGGCCAAACTCCAATTGACCACGCCTGGCAAGGGTTGTCTCCCGGGTATGCTGCGGAATCATCTCGCGGACGCATCGTGTGATTCCTCCGTGGTCTATATTCGCGTCCCGGACTATGCCTCCACCATCGGCAACGGCTCAAATACGTGCCAGGTACACGGACGTTTCATCCTGCTTGATAACGTCACCGGCTACCGCAGCCAGTACCGGCAGAAGTCTTTCTTGCTGCAGATTGCTCAATAAAAAACTCTCCCAGATTGGTTACCGGGAGAGTCAATGTCGTTTTACGCCGATAAATCCGAGTTTAGTGGCTAATCAAAGTCGGCCACAGTTTTCTCCCTGTCCCAAACTATCTCCTGACCTATAGACTTGCTGCTGGTCTTCAAATATTCTTCGATGGGAGATAATCCCACGGTGCTTCTCAGGCTGTCAAGAGCCGCTGGATTTTCCACCGGCCAGAGACATAACTGCATGGCAATATCATCATCTACAATCGTTGCTGCCATCTTAATCTGGGTGCCATAAATCTGTGGCTTGCCCTCTTCCATGAGAACTCTATCATTCAGAATTGCATAGTCCGTTTTATCCAAAACGCCCTCTTCGGCTTTTTCCTTCACAAGACCAAGATACTTGCTCCGATAGGCAAGGTCGGAATGGTCAATAACAATCCAGATGGCCCTATTGGCCTTGTCGGATAGATTGGAAGGCCAACCCTCCTTGCCCAGAATGCCGAATACAGTCGCTTGATTCAAAGAATCCACCCGTTCCATCTCTGTTGAATACTCCACAATCTCATCGGCTGACAGTGAAGACATCCCTTTTGTCCACTCACGTGCAGCCTGGTCATTATCGTACACATCTTCTAAGATGCGATTATACTGATTGCAGCTGGATAAAGCGGTTATGATGAGAAAAAGAAGAACTCTACTATATCTAAGCATTGTAACGTTAAATCTCGATTTGTCGACACAAAGATACCACAAAGTTCTGACATACACACGAAAAACCCTCCCCGGTATCTCTGCAAGGAGGGGTCGTCTTGAGAACGGAGCCGGTCCGTGGGTGGTTTAGGTTCTAGCGGTCCAGGTGGTCTCCGCCAGCATCACGCCCGACTTCTCTCCGGTGGAGGAGTTGACGTAATAGCGGAAGAAAATCTTCGGAGCCGCAGCGCTAGGAGCGCCGTTCTTGGCCACGTAGTCGACACGGATGTCGATTGCGGCGGTGGGCTCTATCTGATGATGCCCAGAAACTTCCTTCGCTTGAAACTGCATTCGAGATCGAGCACATTTATGCTAAGAACAGGTGCGATAAGGAAAAGAGTTTGAGCGACCCTAAGAAGATTGAATCGCTTGGCAATAAAGCCATACTGGAAAAAAGGATTAATATCAGAGCATCAGACTACCGGTTCATAGACAAGAAGAAGTATTATGACGGATATGAAAATAGTTACGGTGTCTCTAAAGAAGGCACAATCAACCACGAACTCCGCTCCATGTCAGCAGAGATGATGGATTTCATAGAAACGAATATCGATGAAAGAAGGGAAAAAATCTTGGAGAGCTTTTACAAGTGTATCGAGAATAACGGCTTGATGAGATGAAGTCCTACACATCGCTGCTCTCCCCAGTACCAAGCAGGAAAAGATGATAACTTCATTTGTAAACACCTAGGCGCTCTTCGTTTCGTACGGAGGACGCCCTTTTTATAAGAATCGGGTTCAAGCAAAGAACTAGACATCGAGAAAAGCATCAACACGACAACCACTTAGCTGCTACAGAAACGCATTTGTCAAGTTTTTTGCGTAAATAACTTGACTTTTGTATCTTTGCAATATTAGAAATGCTATTTATGATAATAGGAGAACAAATAAAACAGAAAATAGAGTCTTTCCCTACAGGAGTTGTGTTTACGATCTCAGACTTTGGCTTCGACCCTAGCTATGACCTTGCTTTAGCGAAAGCACTGAGCCGAATGACAACTTCCGGTGAGCTGTGCAAAATTTCAAAAGGAAAGTATTATAAGCCCAAAGAAACTCTTTTGGGAAGAATAAAGCCGCCTGTTTCAGAAATAGTAAAGGACTTCCTTGAAAAGGATGGGAAAATCATCGGATACATTACAGGGGCACAAGCTTTTGCGACAATGGGGCTGACATCACAGATTTCGTCTGCAATTATGATAGGTTCCGGCAAATATCGGAGGCCATTGCAGCGCGGAGAATATAAAATCTCGTTCCTGAGGCAAGATAATCCTATCACAAAGGACAATATCGAATTCCTCCGGATTCTTGATGCCATAAAATTGATACGCGATATTCCTGCAGTTTCACCTGAAACCGCCTGCAAGGCTATCATCTCCCTTATTCAGTCGCTCTCACCTCAAAGTTCCGAAGAACTTGAAAAACTGTCGCTCACTTATACCAGTTATGTGCGTGCTCTGCTTGGAGCAATGCTTGAATACATTGGCAGGCCAACAGCTATTGTCCGAAAATCTTTGAACGGTGTATCTTCCTACAAGTTGCCTATTTCGGAATCCGTATTACCTAACAAATCTAATTGGAACATCTATGAACCTGCACGAAAATAAGGACGCATTCGCCGCTGCCATACAATTTGCCTCTACACCAAAGCAAGAAGGTGGTCTCGGCATCAAGCAAATATATATTGAAAAAGATTACTGGATCTGCAGGTCGCTTAAGCAGCTTTCAGAATGCAAGGAGTCAGAAGTCGCTGTGTTCAAAGGCGGCACTTCATTGTCAAAGGCATACTTGCTCGGGAACCGTTTTTCAGAGGACATTGACATTGCCATAACCAGCGATTCTCAGCGGACTGATAACCAGACAAAAAACATAATATCACGGATATCCAAAGTCATGTCAGCCGGGTTAGAAGAAGTCCAGAACCCGGCAACCAGAAAATATTCCAAATATAGAAAAGCTTTCTACAGATATCCGGTTACAACTGAAAACGAGATTATAGGAGCCATAAATCCAGGGCAGATTCTTCTTGAAATAGTGTCTTTCGCAAATCCTTATCCATATCAGAAGGTATTCATCAAGAGTTTTCTCACCGAGTATCTCGAGAACGTGGGCAGAAACGATATAATCGAGGCATATGGAATGCAGGG
>UMHE01073588.1_pt1 | contig 10436 bp, 7 predicted proteins | sample 1965451 | NCBI WGS metagenome assembly UMHE01 (sample SAMEA4836090, study PRJEB28245) | human gut metagenome | biome: gut microbiome; material: fecal sample | place: Denmark | collected 2008 | reverse complement strand
GAACATAAGGCCGCTGCGCGGCTGACAGCCACGGACTGACGTCCGCGTGGCTCAAGAACATAAGGGCTGACGCCGAGGTTTAGGTTTTGAGGCGCTTACCGCGGTAACATAAGAACATAAGCTACATAAGAAACATAATTTGAACGTCTGGAAACTGCGTTCCCAGACTATAAGAGACATAAGGGCTGGCGCCGTAGCGCTACCATGTGTAATACTACGGCGTCAGCCCTTATGTTCTTGAGCCACGCGGACGCCAGTCCGTGGCTGTCAGCCGCGCAGCGGCCTTATGTTCTTATGTCTCCCGCGTTAGCGGCTGCCAAGTAGCGCTACGGCGTCAGCCCTTATGTTCTTGAGACCACGCGGACGATAGTCCGTGGCCTTCAGCCGCGCAGCGGCCTTATGTTCTTATGTTCTTATGTTTACCGCGTTAGCGGCTGCCAAGCAACGCTAAGGCGTCAGCCCTTTCATCCTTTTGTTTTCCGCGTTAGCGGCTGCCAAGCATTAGTTCCTTACCACATTACCACAGCGAGCCGAGCGAGCGATTTTTCACACGGAGCAACAAAAAATCCGCACTCCCGCAACTGAAAATCCGCCCGCGCACAACATACTTCGGCATTTAATATTAACTTTGCAGCGCACATGGTACGGCCTTGACAAAGCACTGTCCAAATGTGACAATAAAAATTATAAAACAATAGAGCTGACACCCGCAACTAAACTGAGATGCACCAACGCCTCACACGCACATATATATATATTATAGGTGTGCTCGTAGCCCTTGCGGCCACGGGCAATGTGGCATGGGCGCAGCAGGACCCCGCACTGTCGCACTACTGGCTGGTTGAACCGCAGTTTAACCCCGCTGCCGTGGGACGCACTCCGCAACTCAACATCAACGCGGCCATGCAGACTCATGCCGCTGGCTATGAGGACGGCGGCTCTACCATGTATGCCGGGGCCGACATGGCCTTTCAGTTGGGCAAGACACGGCACGGCGTGGGGGTGTACTTTATGAACGATGCTTTCGGCTTGTTCAGCCACAAGCGGTTCAGCGTGCAGTATGCTTACCACTTCAAGCTGTGGGGCGGCACACTGAGCATCGGTGCCGAGGCGGACATGCTGAACGAGAGTCTTAAAGGTTCCAAGGCCGACCTGGGCGACGCCAACGACCCGGCTTTTCCTACCACCGACCTCGACGGTTCGAAATTTGATGCCTCGGTGGGCCTTTACTACGCACACCGGCGCTGGCAGGTGGGGCTGGCCATGCAGCACGTGACTTCGCCCACGGTGACGATGGGCGAAACGAACGAGCTGAAGGTTAAAGCTTTATATAATTTGACGGCAGCATACAATATTCGGCTGCGAAGTCCGTTATTTACTATAACACCCTCTACCATGTTGCGCTACGATGGCTCGGCTTTCAGGGCGGACATTACGGCGCGGTTGCAATATGCGCACCAAAAGAAGCGGTTGTACTGCGGCCTTGGCTACAGTCCGCAACACTCGGTGACGGGCTTTGTGGGCGGCATATTTCATGGTGTGGACCTTGGCTACTCGTACGAGGCTAACACTTCGGGCATGGGGCTGGGCGCCGGACAGCACGAAATTACACTGGGCTACCGCCTGGACCTTAACCTTGGCAAGAAGGGACGGAACTTGCACCGTTCGGTGAGGTGGCTGTAGCGGAGCCTTGCAGCCGCTAACGCGGAAAACATAAGAACATAAGAGCATAAGGACATAAGGCCGCTGCGCGGCTGTTGAAGCGCTTACCGCGGGAACATAAGAACATAAGTTTACATAAGATACACATAAGGCCGCTGCGCGGCTGACGGCCACGGACTAACGTCCGGGTGGCCTCAAGAAACATAAGGGCTGACGCCGTAGTGTGGCCTGGCAACCGCTAACGCGGGAGACATAAGGACATAAGGGCATAAGAAATCAAGCACAAATGGGGGCGAGGCGTCCCGCCTCGGTGAATCCGCTTGTGCAACAGTTTTATTTCCCGACGCGGGACGCGTCGCCCCCATTTGTGCTTGCGCTTCTTGCAGCGCGTTTCACAAAATGGTCTCGCAAAAAAACTCATGCACACAATATCTATATAATACACATAAACACCATTAGTACTTACAACTACTGTATGTTACACAAAATAGCAAATATACTCGCGGCTCTTGCCCTGTGCGGCCTGATGGCATCGTGCATGGGCAGCGGCAGAGCCATGATGAGCGGCGGCGAGGTGACCGGCGCACGCGGTGCCTCGTTTAACGAACCGACACCCTACGGCATGGTGGAGGTGAAACGCGGCTACCTGAAGGTGGGCCTCGAAAAGAATGACTCGCTGTGGGGCACGGTGACACCACAAAAGGACATCTCGGTGGACGGGTTCTGGATGGACCAAACCGAAGTGACTAACGGCATGTACCGACAGTTTGTGGAGTGGGTGCGCGACTCTATCATTCGCGAAAGACTGGCCGACCCGCAATATGGCGGCGATGAAACGTACAAAATTGAGGTGGACAGAAACGGCGACCCCGTGAAACCGCACCTTAACTGGGCTAAACCGCTGCCGCGCAAGCCTAACGAGGATCAGGAACGCGCCATTAACAGTGTGTACTACACGCACCCCATTGACGGCACGCGCATGATTGACACCAAACAGCTTAACTACCGCTACGAGGTGTTTGACTACGAAAAGGCCGCGCTGCGCAAATACCGGCTCGACCCTAAGGAGCGCTCGCTCAACACCGACCACCCTACCGACCCCGACGAGGTTGTGATGATATCGAAGGATACGGCTTATGTGGACGATAACGGACAGATTGTGCGACAGACTATCGAACGGCCGCTCTCGAGTCTTTACGACTTTCTGAACACTTACATCGTGCCCGTGTACCCCGACACGACGGTGTGGGTGAACGACTTTCCAAATGCCAACAACGAGCAGTACATGAAGCTCTACTTTTCGTCGGCCAACTACAACGACTACCCCGTGGTGGGTGTGTCGTGGGAGCAGGCCGAGGCTTTCTGCGCCTGGCGCACCAACTATCTGCTCAAGGGCATGGGGCCACAGGCCAAATTTATTCAGCGCTACCGCCTGCCTACTGAGGTGGAGTGGGAATATGCCGCACGCGGCAAGGAGGGTAACCCCTATCCGTGGCAGGGCATGGAGTCGAAGAGCCAGGACGGCTGCTACTATGCCAACTTTAAGCCCGACCGCGGCAATTATACCGACGACGGCAACCTTATTACCTCGCGCGTGGGCATCTATGGCGCCAACTCTAACGGCTTGTTCGACATGGCGGGCAACGTGGCTGAATGGACCAGCACGGTGTACACCGAGGCGGGTGTGGACGCCATGGCCGACCTCAATCCGCAACTGACCTACAACGCTGCCAAGGAGGACCCCTATGTGCTGAAGCGCAAGAGTGTGCGCGGCGGTTCGTGGAAGGACCCCATGTCGTACATTCGCTCGGCATGGCGCACGTGGGAGTATCAAAACCAGCCGCGCTCGTATATCGGTTTCCGCTGCGTGAGGTCGAAGGCTAACACGACAAGTGCAACTAACAATGGCAAGAAGAAGAAATAATGAGCAAGATTAACATAGTAGTCCGCTTGCAACACTGGATGGATAGTGTGCCCGGACAGACGTTCCTTAATTATGCCTACTCGTGGGGTGCATCAATCGTAATTCTTGGTGCGCTGTTCAAACTGACTCACCTGCCGGGCGGCAACTTTATGCTTTTTATGGGTATGGGCACCGAGGTGGTGGTGTTCTTCCTCTCGGCCTTTGACCGTCCCTTCGACAAGGATGAGATTGGCAAGGAACTGCCGCACGACTATGAGACTGACGAGGAGATTGCCGCACGGCTCGGCCTGACTGATGACGACGAGGAGGCTGACGACACTGACGAGGATACCATTGAGGATACTACTGCTGATGAGGCGGTTCCTCAGCCTGCTGCTCAACCTGCGGCTGCTGCTCAGCCTAATGCTCAACCGGCTGCGACTGCGGCTCAACCTGTGGCTCAGGGCATGAGTGGTGTGGTGTTTGTGGGTGGTGGCGCTGCCGCTGCACCGAGTGCCGCTGCTACGGCAACCGTTGGCGGGGGTGGCACTGCTGCTGCGCCCGAAACGGCGGCTGCTACGGCTGCTGCGGCACCGAATGCGGCCGAGGCGGCACAGGCTGCCATTGCGGCTGCCACACCGGCTGGTGCCCAACCCTTTGACGCCGAAGCCAAACGGTTGGCCGAAATCATACGGCTGGCAAACGATGAGCTGCTGCGTCGCGCACAGGCGGTGCTCTCGCCCGAAATGGAGGAGGCTACGCAGGCATACATTGCCAAGTTGCGCACACTGGCTGACACCTTTACCAAGGTGGACGAGCAGAGCGCACGTCTGGCTCACGACAGTGAGGAGATGGCGCAGCTTAACCGCACGCTCACGGCTATCAACAAGACTTATGACTTGCACTTTCAGAGTATCAGCAAGCAGGTGGGCACTATCGAGCAGATCAATGAGGAGACGCGCCAGCTGGCCAAACGCATTGAGGAGCTTAATGGTGTGTACCGCCGCATGATTGACGCCATGTCGGTGAATATGCCGAAGCAGGCGGAGTAAATCGGGCTTGTTGATGTGACGTTGTTCTTTTTTGCGCTTGGCGTAGGGCTGGTTGCTTTGCGCTTACCGCAGAGACATAAGAACATAAGCTACATAAGAGACATAACTTTGGTATGGGGGCTGCGCCCCATACTATAAGAAACATAAGGGCTGACGCCGTAGCATGGCATGGCTGCCGCTAACGCGGGAAACATAAGGACATAAGAGCATAAGGACATAAGGCCGCTGCGCGGCGGACGGCCACGGACTGACGTCCGCGTGGCCGCAAGAACATAAGGGCTGACGCCGAGGGGTATGGGTTGAAATGCTGAAAATATCCCGACGCGAGACGCGTCGCCCCCATTAGAGCGCAAATCCTTGGCATAACAGTGCTCTCCCTGGTTTCAAGTCGCCCCCATTAGAGCGCAAATCCCTGGCATAACAGCGCTTTCCCTGGTTTCAAATATGCTTTTTAACCTGTCAATATGATAGGAAACGCAAGCACTAATGGGGGCGACGCGTCCCGCGTCGGGCATTTTTCAGCTGCCTCGTCCCGCCTCGGTGAATCCGCTTGTGCAACAACTTTATTTTCCGACGCGGGACGCGTCGCCCCCATTAGTGCTTGCGTTTCTTGCAGCACGTTATTGCGGCCTGCCCACGCCAAGCGAAGAATTTGAATATATAATAACATTACTACAGATGTCTGTAAAGAAAAGACCGGTATCTCCACGCCAAAAGATGATTAACCTGATGTATATCGTGTTAATGGCTATGTTGGCGCTCAATGTGTCGAGTGACGTGCTGAAGGGCTTCACCATGATTGGCGAGAGCCTTAAGCGCACCACTGGCAATGCCATGAAGGAGAACCAAGCGCTCTACGCTGACTTTGCCGAGGCCATGAAGGGTAATCCGGCAAAGGTGAAGCCATGGTACGACAAGGCCATGGAGGTGAAACGTATGAGCGACTCGCTATACAACTTTGCCGGCGAGCTGCGTATGGCCATTGCCCGTGAGGCTGACGGCAAGGACGCTGACCCCGACAACTTGCAGAATAAGGAGGACCTTGAGGGCTCTAACCGCGTGATGCTGGCTCCGGCACGGGGCAAGGGCAAACAGCTGTTCGATGCCATCAACTCGTTCCGCAACCGCATTCTGGCGCTCGTGACTGACCCGCGGCAAAAGGCTATCATTGCCTCGAACCTGTCGACTGATGTGCCCCGCAACGAGAATACGGTGGGCAAGAACTGGCAGCAGTATATGTTTGAGGAGATGCCCTCGGTGGCCGCGGTGACAATGCTTGCCAAACTGCAGAGTGATGTGCGCAAGGCCGAGAACGAGGTGGTGCACACGCTGCTGGCTAACATCGACTTGAAGGATATCCGCGTGAACCAACTTAACGCCTATGTGTCGGCCGAGGCTACCACGCTGTACCCCGGCGAGCAGTTCCGCTCTAAGATATTTATGGCAGCTGTCGACACCACGCAGCGCCCCGAGATATATGTGAACGGCCGGCGCATTGCGGCGGACGGCTCTTACAACTTTACGGTGGGGGGGCCTGGCCAGTACAGTTTTTCGGGTTACATACTGATGCCTAACGCTGCGGGTGATGTAATTCGCCGCAACTTTACGCAGAAGTATAATGTGATAGCACCGCCCACTGGTGCCACAGTGGCGGCCGACTTGATGAATGTGCTCTATGCGGGCTTTGACAACCCCATCAGTGTGACGGCTGCGGGCGGCAATGCGGGTGTGCACTTGACCATGACGGGCGGCTCGCTTGTGCAGCGCGGCCCTGGCAAGTATACGGCACGTCCGGCCAGGGTGGGCGAACACGTGACCTTTACGGTGAGCGGCACGGTGAACGGCAAGGCGCAGAATATGGGCCAGTTTACCTTCCAGGTGCGCAAACTGCCCGACCCGACGGCCTTTATACAGGTGGGAGCCGACCGCTTTAGGGGTGGCCGCATAGCCAAGGGGAGCATTATCGGTGCTCATGGCCTGGGGGCTGCCATTGACGACGGGTTGCTCAATATCCCGTTCAGGGTGCTGAGTTTTGAAACGGTGTTTGCCGACCGCATGGGCAACTTCCGCCCCGAACCCTCGGCGGGTGCCAACTTTACCGAGAACCAACGTAACTTGATGCGCGAACTGCGCCGCGGCCAGCGTTTCTACATATCGAAGGTGCGTGCCATCGGTCCCGACGGCATTGCGCGCAACCTTAACGGTAGTCTCGAAGTGATAGTAAATTAACACAACCTCATGAAAAAGATATTTGCCCTTGTACTGCTGCTCTGTGCCACGGCTTATGCTGATGTGGCACAGGCTCAGCCGCCCCGCCGGCGCGCTGAACAGCAGGCTCGACAGGAACAACAGCTCAACGCGCCGCAAGGCAGCGCATACCGCGAGTTTCCGACCGCACAGACCATGCCGGCTGATGCGGCCTGGCGACGCGACTTGTACCGCACCATCGACTTGAGCAAGGAACAGAATGCGGTGCTCTACTACCCTACCACACCGCAGGACGGACGCGAGAATTTGTTTACGTACTTGTTTAAGTTGCTGCTGCGCAAGCAAATCAAGGCTTACGACTATAAGCTTGACGGCAACGAGGACTTTTCGGCCAAGAACGAGGTGACGGCCAAGCAGTTGATGGACCGCTACCACATCTTTTACGAGTCGAAGGGTGACAAGGTGCGCGTGAACGATGCTGACATTCCATCGGACGAGGTGAAGGCTTACTTTGTGAAGGAGAGCACTTACTACGACCAACATACGGCTACTTTCCGCAGTCAGGTGACGGCGCTCTGTCCTGTGCTGAAACGCGGCGATGCTGACTTTGGCGGCGAACTGGCGCAGTACCCCATGTTCTGGGTGAAGATGAGCGACATTGCGCCTTATCTGGGCAAGTTGATGCTGATGGGCTCGTCGCTGAATAATGCGGCTATGATGTCGGCCGACGACTTTTTTACAATGAAGTGTTACAAGGGCGACATTTACAAGGCTGTGAATTTGCAGGACCGCTTGTTGTCGAACTATTGCACGGACGACTCTGCGGTAATTCGCGAACAGAAGCGCATTGAGATGCAGCTGGTTGATGTGCAGGAGCACGTTTACGGACGCGACAGTGCTTATTATGCCAAGTTGCGTGCCGACTCGCTGGCGCAGGCGGCGGCTGACTCGTTAGCTGCGGCTGGCAAGGCTTCGCGCACAAGCCGGCGCACGTCTACTTCGCGTCGCACGTCGAGCACGCGCCGCACAAGCACTACGAAGGTGTCGACTGGCAGCTCTACGAAGCAGAGCAAACCGGCCAAGACGAGTTCACGCCAGCCTAAGGCTTCAACCGGCAAATCGTCGGGTGGTGGCTACTCTGTACGCCGCCAGAGGCATTGAGCTTGAGGGTACAGTCTGAAAGGCCAAAAGCCCCAAACGCTATCGGCAAACGCTAGCACAAAACGCTAGCACAAAACGCTAGCACTAATGGGGGCGACGCGTCTCGCGTCGGGAAAAGATGCAGCTGTTATTTGGTGGAGCTTGTATTCTTTTCTTTCATTATCCCGACGCGGGACGCGTCGCCCCCATTAGAGGTAGCGTTTTGTGCAGTGCATTTCAGGCAACTTATTAACCTCTTTACCCAGTAATTCACTTTATAATTATGAGATATACTGAGGAACGTTATATAAGTCTTCTTACAGACTTTGGATTTAAGCGCATTTTCGGCACGCTGCCTAACAAGGACTTGCTGATAAGTTTCCTTAACTCGCTTTTTAATGGTGAGGAGGTGGTGAAAGATGTGCACTTTCTGAACAGCGAACATGTGGGCGACGTGTATGCCGAACGCAAGGCCATTTTTGACGTGTATTGCGAGAATGAGCGAGGCGAGAAGTTTATTGTGGAGATGCAGAATGCAAAGCAGCACTACTTTAAGGACCGCTCATTGTATTATGCAACCTTTCCCATACGCGAACAAGCTCCAAAGGGACAGGACTGGAACTTTAAGCTGGCACACGTCTACGTGGTGGCTCTGCTCAACTTTGACATGCACGAAGAGGCTTTTGCAAAAGACTCCATCAGCCATGATGTGGCACTGATTGACATGGAAACCCACAAGGTGTTCAACGAGAAGCTGAGGTTTAAGTATGTGGAGGTGGCTAAATTTAACAAGAAGCTGGACGAGCTTGACACATTGTATGACAAATGGATATATGTGCTGAAGAACCTTGCCCGACTCAACAAGCAACCTGCACACCTGCGCAACGCGGTGTTTGACCACTTGTTTTCGGAGGCCGAAATTGCAAGTTTCACCCACACGGAATTGAAGGAATATGAGGATAGCTTGAAGGCTTACCGCGACATAAAGAACTCGCTTGATACTGCCAAGGACGAGGGACGTGCCGAGGGCATGGCTAAAGGTATGGCTGAAGGCATGGCTAAAGGTTTGGCTAAAGGACGGGTTGAGACACTCAACAAAATGGTTAGCGAAATGAAGAGGGAGGGCCTGGGCTATGACTTGATAGAAAAGCTGACAGGACTGACTCAAAAGGATATTGATGCCATACCATAATGTGGCATTGAATAATGATTTGAACAAGGCCATTGCTGCGCGAATGCTGGCAGCAATGGCCTTTACTACAACAGACGTAAGGACATGAAACTGGTCATTGACTCTAAAATACCCTTTATGCACGGCTATGCCGAACTGCTGGGTGATGTGACGTATAAGGCGGGGGCCGAAATTGGTCCCGATGATGTGCGTGACGCTGATGCGCTGATTGTGCGCACTCGCACGCACTGTGACAGGATGCTGCTTGAAGGCTCGAAGGTTCAGTTTATTGCAACGGCTACTATTGGCTATGACCACCTGGACACGGCGTGGCTGAAGGAGGCTGGCATAGCATGGACTAACTGCCCGGGCTGTAACGCTCGCAGTGTGGCACAGTATATTGAGGCTGTGCTGCTGCAACTGGCTGCACACGGGTGCTGGCGCGCGGGGGGTGAACTGCTGCCTGCTACGGCACGGGTGACGCGCGGTGAACTTGACCGCACGGTGTTTGGCGGTTTGACGCTGGGCATTGTGGGTGTGGGCCATGTGGGCACGCAGGTGCTGCTGATGGCTGAAAGGCTGGGATTTAAGGAGGTGCTGCTTTGCGACCCGCTGCGTGCCGCGCATGAGGGGGTGTCGGGACCTGACTTTGTGGGGCTTGACGAGGTGGCTGAAAGGGCTGACGTGGTGACGTTTCATACGCCGCTGACGCGTGAGCCTCAGCCTTATCCTACGTTCCACTTGGCAGGACGGGAGTTTTTTGGCAAGTTGCGCAAGGGGGCTGTGGTGATTAACAGTAGTCGCGGCGAGGTGGTGGACACTGCTGCGCTGAAGGCTGCCATGAAGGCCGGACGTGTGCGCACGGCAGTGATTGACACTTGGGAGCATGAGCCTGGCATTGACCGTGAATTGCTTGACATGGTGTTTGTGGGTACACCGCACATTGCGGGTTACAGCGCTGACGGCAAGGCTAACGGTACGCGAATGAGTTTGGAGGCTGTGGCGGGGCATTTTGGATTGGACGCGTCTGCTTTCGAGGCAGTGTCGGCGCCTGAGTTGCCTGAGGGGTTTGCTTATTACCCAGAGGGGGTGGGGCATTTGCTTGCGCCCGAACTGCGACTTTATGACCCTGTGCGCGACAGTGTGGCGCTGAAACAATGCCCTGATGACTTTGAAAGGCTGCGCGGTAATTACCCGCTGAGGAGGGAGGGATCTTGCTAATGTGTTAATGGGCTGACGCCGTGGCGTGGATTGGTTGCCGCTAACGCGGTAAACAAAAGAACATAAGGACATAAGAACA
>UMHE01045347.1_pt1 | contig 10446 bp, 7 predicted proteins | sample 1965451 | NCBI WGS metagenome assembly UMHE01 (sample SAMEA4836090, study PRJEB28245) | human gut metagenome | biome: gut microbiome; material: fecal sample | place: Denmark | collected 2008 | reverse complement strand
GGAACTGACCACCCTCTGCGATGTCCTCGTCGATAAAGTTCAGAATAAAGTTTTTGCTCTCCGCCACCGCCTCGGTCTCGGGGGTATTGGTCTTCCTTTCCTCGGTCATTGTCTCACACTCCTTGTAGGTCGTATTTTTGTATTGTTTCCGGTAAAAAAACCAGACCTATATTATACGCTGTTCGCCGTGGGATTGCAAGGGGTTTGCGGCGGAAATCCGCCGTTTTACAGCGCAGCCTCCAGATTCTGCCGGATGGCGGCGATAAACTGGGCGGAGGTAACGGCGTGAGCCGTAAAGCCCTCGTCCACCAGACCGGCCAGATCCTTGGTCATGGTGCCCTGATTCAGCGTGGTGAAGCAGGCCTGCTCCAGCTTGTCGGCAAAGGCGGACAGGTCGGCAAGGCCGTCCAGCTGACCGCGTCTGCGCAGGGCGCCTGTCCAGGCAAAGATGGTGGCCATGGGGTTGGTGGAGGTCTCCTCGCCCTTGAGGTGCTTGTAGTAGTGGCGGGTCACGGTGCCGTGGGCGGCCTCGTACTCCGTCACCCCGTCGGGGGACACCAGCACGGAGGTCATCATGGCCAGAGAGCCGAAGGCGGTGGAGATCATGTCGCTCATCACGTCGCCGTCGTAGTTCTTCAGCGCCCAGATAAAGCCGCCCTTGGAGCGGATGACACGGGCCACCGCGTCGTCGATGAGGGTGTAGAAATAGGTGATGCCCAGCGCTTCAAATTGGGCCTTGTAGTTCTGCTCGTATTCCTCCTCAAAGATGCGCTTGAACTCGCCGTCGTACACCTTGGAGATGGTGTCCTTGGTAGAGAACCACAGATCCTGCTTGTTGTCCACGGCGAACTGGAAGCAGCTCTTGGCAAAGGCGCGGATGCTCTTTTCCGTGTTGTGCTGGCCCTGCCACACGGCGGGGCCGCTGACGGTCTGGACGGTCAACGTCTTTTCCGCGCCGCTCTCGCCCTTGAAGGTCAGGGTAGCGGTGCCCGGCTCGTCGGTGACCATATCCACCGCCTTGTACATGTCGCCGTAGGCGTGACGGGCCACGGTGATGGGCTTTTCCCAGTTCTTCACCACCGGGTGGATGAAGGGCACCACGATGGGAGCCCGGAAAGCAGTGCCGTCCAGATAGGCGCGGATGGTGCCGTTGGGGCTTTTCCACATCTCGGTCAGCTGGGGGTATTCCTCCATCCGCTGCTTGTTGGGGGTGATGGTGGCGCACTTCACCGCCACGCCCAGGCGCGCTGTAGCCTTGGCGGCGTCGATGGTCACCTGATCCTTTGTCTCGTTCCGGTGCAGCAGGCCTAGATCGTAGTATTCAGTTTTTAAGTCCACGAAGGGCAGGAGCAGTTCATCCTTGATCATTTGCCACAGTACGCGGGTCATTTCGTCGCCGTCCATCTCCACCAGCGGCGTTGTCATCTTGATCTTATCCATAATGTGTCCTTTCGTTGTATGTTGTGGGGAAAGTGGTGGGAACCAAAGCCTCCCTTGTGTAAAGGGAGGTGGCGCGGAGCGCCGGAGGGATTGTCCAATGATGTAACAATCCCCCAGTCTCGCTTCGCTCGACAGCCCCCTCACAGAGGGGGCCAATGATCCCACCGCCCGAAAAATGCGTATGTTTACCCCCGCTTGGCGTAGTAATTCATCAAACAGCCGTCCAGCAGGATCTCCTTTTCATCCGCCGTCAGGCCGCGGACGTGGAGCAGCAGATCGTGAACGGTGCCGTTGGTACAGATAACCTTGGCCGGAATGTCTTCCGCGCCGCTCTCAATGGCCTGCCGGATACCGGGAACAAACACGCAGTCACCGGGCGCGTAGTCAAAGGGTGTGCCCTGATCCAGCGTGAAGGGCAGGATGCCCCAGTTGATGCAATTGCTGCGGTAGCGCTTGGTGGCGAACTCGTAGCAGATGTTGGCGAAGCCGCCCAGCACCTTCTGGCAGGAGGCCGCCTGCTCACGGGCGGAGCCGTCGCCGGGCTTGTTGGCGAACACACAGGAGCCGAACTGGGTGCTGGCGGCCAGCGCCTTGGCGTCACCTACCTTACCCAGCACCTCCAGCACATGGGCGGGCACGTCGCCTGCGCGGCGCTGGGCCTCCTGCGCCGCCACGGCCTTGGCCCGGGGCACGTACTCCGGCACCCGGCGGCTGAGGGTGAACTCCGCCAAACGCAGGGGGTTGGAGCGGTAGGAGGACGTCTCGCCGGAGGGGATCAGCTCGTCGGTGGTGGTCACGTCGTCGTGGATGACGGCGGCCAGCTCCACCAGCAGATTCTCGGTGAGGTCGTACATTCTGGGCCAATCGGTGATGTTGGGGCCCATCACCAGCTCCACGCCGGGATCGGCCTTGCCGAAGCCGTAGTACAGCCGGTTGTCGTACACGGATTTATCGAAGTGATAGGCGCGGTGCACTGGCGCATAGTCCACATCGGTGGCGGCGGTGATGCGTCCGCCGTTGGCGGCAGTGGCGGCGATGGAGCGGGCATCCATCAGGCACACGGCGGCGAACTGCCCCTCGCCGGGCTTGGAGCCCTCGCGGTTGGGGAAGTTGCGGGTGGTGTGCCGCAGGCTCAGGCCGTTGTTGGCGGGCACGTCGCCTGCGCCGAAGCAGGGGCCGCAGAAGCTGGGCTTGATGACCGCGCCGGTGGTCAGCAGATCGGCCGTCACGCCGTCGCGGGTCAGCTCCAGCGACACGGGCACGGAGGTGGGGTACACGTCCAGCGTAAACGCGCCGTTGCCGGTGCTGCCGCCCTTGAGAATGTCCGCCGCCTCGGTGATGTTGTCAAACAGGCCGCCAGCGCAGCCGGCGATGACGCCCTGATCCGCCCACACGCCGCCGTCGTGGATCTTGTCGGTAAGGTGGGGGTGGGTCTTGGGGAAGCGCTTGGCGGCGTCGGCCTCCACCTTGGCCAGCAGCTCCTGTGCGTTCTCCAGAAATTCGTGGATCGTCCACGCGTTGGAGGGGTGGAAGGGCAGGGCGATCATGGATTCGATCTTGCTCAAATCGATGGCGATCATCCGGTCGTAATAGGCCACCTTTGCCGGATGCAGGGGCGCGTAGTCCTCCGGCCGCTGGTGGGCGGCGTAGAAGCCCTGGGTCTCCTCGTCCGTCTCCCAGATGGAGGAAAGGCAGGTGGTCTCGGTGGTCATGACGTCGATGCCGTTGCGGAAGTCGATGGGCAGCTCCTTGATGCCGGGGCCTACGAATTCCAGCACCTTATTGTTGACGAAGCCGCTTTCAAACGTGGCCTTCACCAGCGCGATGGCCACATCGTGGGGGCCGACGCCCCGGCGGGGCTTGCCGGTGAGATACACCATCACCACCTCCGGCATAGGCGCGTCCCACGTGTTCTTCAGCAGCTGCTTGGCCAGCTCCGGGCCGCCCTCGCCCACTGCCATGGTGCCCAGCGCGCCGTAACGGGTGTGGGAGTCGGAGCCCAGGATCATGGTGCCGCACTTTGCCATCTGCTCCCGGGCGTAGGAGTGGATAACGCTCTGGTTGGCGGGTACGTAGATGCCGCCGTACTTCTTGGCGGCGGACAGGCCGAACACGTGGTCGTCCTCGTTGATGGTGCCGCCCACGGCGCACAGGCTGTTGTGGCAGTTGGTCAGGGCGTAGGGGATGGGGAACTCCTTCATGCCGCTGGCGCGTGCCTGCTGGATGATGCCCACATAGGTGATGTCGTGGGACACCATGGCGTCAAACCGGATCTGAAGTCTCTCCGGATCGCCGGATACATTGTGGCCTTGCAGGATACGCCATGCCATGGTGCCTTGCCGCGCCTCCTGTTGGGCAACGTCCGCCTGCTCACAGGGAACGCCGTCCACCAGATACATGCCGTGGTTCGTCAGTTGGATCATAGTTGATAACCTCCTCGGGTACGTATATTCATTGCCCCTATTTTATACGCATCGGGCGGCAAATGTAAACTGCTTTTTCGCCAAAAAAGCGGCGGCGGCGTGGATTTCTCCCTTTTGACGGTATGACTGTCCTTCCCGGAAAGGCAAATGGTGGATTTTGTTTCTTGTAAGTAAATAATTCGTGAGAAATGTTGACGAACGATAAAATTTGTGCCATACTGTATGGTAACATACCGCCCTATATACTTTTACAGGGCGTCAGAGAGGAAAGGAGTGACCACCCTTTGAGCAGACTTGATATCAAGACGCCCAGCAAAGCGCAGACTGTGGTGGATAACCTTTACCGCGACGTTGAGCGCCGCATCGCGGCCTCACCTCCCGGCCTGTGCCCGGTGGATATGTCGCTGACCTTTTTGCAGCTGTGCCATGCCCAGACCTGCGGCAAGTGTGTGCCCTGCCGTATCGGACTGGGTCAGCTGACCAAGCTGATCGAGATGGTGCTGGACGGTCAGGCGGACATGTCCACGCTGGCAATCATTGAAAAGACCGCCAGCAGCATCGTCAACACCGCCGACTGCGCCATCGGCCGTGACGCGGCCCGTCTGGTGGTGGACGGCCTGGAGGGCTTCCGGGACGATTATATCGAGCATATCGAGCATCACCGGTGTCTTGCCAGCCTGGCCCTGCCGGTGCCCTGCGTGGCGCTGTGCCCGGCGGGCGTGGATGTGCCCGGCTATATGGCACTGGTGGGCGAGGGGCGCTGTGCCGACGCAGTGCGCCTGATCCGCAAGGATAACCCCATGCCTACCGCCTGCGCCTATATCTGCGAGCACCCCTGCGAAGCCCGGTGCCGCCGCGACATGATCGACGCGTCCCTGAACATCCGCGGCCTGAAGCGCTACGCCGTGGACAACGCCGGGGACGTGCCCCAGCCGGAATGCGCGCCGTCTACCGGAAAGACCGTGGCCGTCATCGGCGGCGGCCCCAGCGGCCTGAGCTGCGCCTACTATCTGGCGCTGATGGGCCACAAGGTGGTCATTTTCGAGGAGCGCCACCAGCTGGGAGGCATGCTGCGCTACGGCATCCCCAGCTACCGCTTCCCTCGGGAGAAGCTGGACGCGGAGATCCACTCCATCCTCTCGCTGGGTATCGAGGCCCACACCGACGTGACCGTGGGCAAGGAGATCACCTTCGAGCAGCTCCAGCAGGAGTACGACTGCCTGTACATCGCCATCGGCGCCCATCAGGGTAAGGGCGCGGGTATCCCCGGCGAGCACAGCAAAAACGTCATGTCCGCCGTGGAGATGCTGCGGGGCATCGGCGACGGCGACATGCCGGACTTCACCGGCAAGCACGTGGTGGTCATCGGCGGCGGCAACGTGGCCATGGACGTGACCCGCAGCTCCATCCGCCTGGGTGCGGAGAAGGTGTCCTGCGTCTACCGCCGCCGCATCGAGGATATGACTGCCCTGCCGGACGAGGTCACCGGCGCTATGGCGGAGGGCGCGGAAATGCTGACGCTGATGGCGCCTGTCCGCATCGAAGCCAACGAGAACGACGAAGCCGTTGCCCTGTGGGTGCAGCCCCAGATCCCCGGCGAGTCCGACAAGACCGGCCGTCCCCGCCCGGAGAAGGCCGATCTGCCGGAGGTGCGCGTGGAAGCGGACGTCATCGTGGTGGCCATCGGTCAGGGCATCGAGATCGCCGGGTTCGAGCAGTCCGGCGTGCCCATCAAGCGGGGCACCTTTGTGGCCGCCAGCTCCAGCCAGGTGGGCAATATGAATAATGTGTTCGCCGGAGGAGACTGCGTCACCGGCCCGGCCAGCGCCATCCGCGCCATCGCAGCCGGCAAGGTGGCCGCCGCCAATATCGACGAGCATCTGGGCTTCCACCACGATATCACGGTGGAGGTGGACATTCCCGCACCGCGGCTGAACAACTCCCCGCCCCATGGCCGCATCAATACCACCGAGCGGGAAGCCGCCCAGCGGAAGAACGACTTTGAAGACATCGAATGTGGTCTCACCTGGGAGGGCGCCTGCACCGAGGCGTCCCGCTGCCTGCGCTGCGACCACTACGGATACGGGATATTCAGAGGAGGTCGGAACAGCAAATGGTAACGTTGACCATCGACAAGAAAACCATCTCCGTGCCGGAGGGCACCACCATTCTGGAGGCCGCCAAGAGCGCCAACATCAGCATTCCCACCCTGTGCTATCTGGAGGGCGTCAACGAGATCGCCGCCTGCCGCATCTGCATGGTAGAGGTGGAGGGTCACGCCCGGCTCGTCCCCTCCTGCGACAACGCGGTGGTGGAGGGCATGGTGGTACATACCAATTCGCCCCGTGTCCGCGAGGCCCGGCGCGTAAACCTGCGGCTGATCCTCAGCCAGCACGAGAACAACTGCACCAAGTGTACCCGCAGCGGCAACTGCAAGCTGCAGACCCTGTGCAACGACTATAACCTGCTGGGCGACCACTATATCAAGGATCTGAAGAACATCCCCACCGACTTCTCCAACCCCGTGGTGCGCATCGAGAACCGCTGCATCCGCTGCATGCGTTGCATTCAGGTGTGCGAGAAGATTCAGGGCATGAACATCTGGGACGTGGTGGGCACCGGTATCCGCACCACCGTGGGCGTGGGCCGGTTCCGCACGCTGGGCGAGTCGGACTGCACCTTCTGCGGCCAGTGCGTCACCCACTGTCCCGTGGGCGCTCTGCAGGAGCATGACGACACCGGCAAGGTCTGGGATGCGCTGGCCAACCCCAACAAGATCACCGTGGTGCAGGTGGCCCCGGCCGTCCGCGCCGCGTGGGCGGAGTACTATCACCTTGACCCCAAGTTCGCCTCCGCCCAGCGGATGGTGACGGCGCTGAAGGAGATCGGCTTCGACTACGTGTTCGACACCGACTTTGCCGCCGACCTGACCATCATGGAGGAGGGCAGCGAGTTTTTGCAGCGCTTCACCCATCATGACCAGTACAAGTGGCCCATGTTCACCTCCTGCTGCCCCGGCTGGGTGCGGTTCGTCAAGGGCCAGTTCCCGGAATACACCACCAATCTCTCCACCGCCAAGTCCCCGCAGGCCATGTTCGGCGCGGTGACGAAAAGCTACTTTGCCGAGAAGCTGGGCGTGGATCCCCACGATATCTGCGTGGTGTCCATCATGCCCTGCACCGCCAAAAAGGCGGAGCGGGCCATCCCCAATCTCAACAGCGCCTGCGGTGATCCGGACGTGGATGTGGTGCTGACCACCCGCGAGTTCGTCCGCATGCTGCGGGGCGAGCAGATCAACCCCGCCGTCATGGAGGAAACGCCCTTCGACAGTCCTCTGGGCACCGGAACCGGCGCGGCGGTGATCTTCGGCGCCACCGGCGGCGTCATGGACGCGGCGCTGCGCAGCGCCTACTTCATGGTGACCGGTCACAACCCCGACCCCGACGCCTTTACCGCCGTCCGGGGCATGGACGGCTGGAAGGAGGCCGCTTTCGACATTCCCGGCGCAGGTCGTGTCCGGGTGGCGGTGGTCAGCGGTCTGGGCAATACCCGCAAGCTGATGAACGCCCTGCGCAGCGGCAAGTCCAGCTATGACTTTGTGGAGGTCATGGCCTGTCCCGGCGGCTGCGCCGGAGGCGGCGGTCAGCCCATCCGCGACGGCGTGGAGCTGGCGGGACCCCGCGCCGATATCCTGTGGAATCTGGACAAGAACGCCGATATCCGCTTCTCCCACGAGAATCCGGAGGTACGGGCGCTGTACAACGCCTACTTCCACAAGCCGCTGAGCCATCGCTCTCACGAGCTGCTGCACACCGACCTGACCGCGTGGAAAATGCCCACAGAGGAGTAAACCGCCCTTTCTGACGGAGGTAACGCCATGAAAAGACTGATCGCCTTGCTGCTGACCGCGCTGTGCGTTCTCGCGCTGACGGCCTGCGGCAGCAGCACCGAGTGGACGATGATAGACATGGAGGGGCAGGAGAGTCGGCTCTCCGCCCAGGACGCCGCCGCAGTGGATCGCTGCTTGAAATCCAAGGACTGGCAGGACGACCTGAGGGACTGCATCATGGTGCGTCTCACTGACGGCAGCGGCAGGCGCATCGACTACTGCGCCGACTGCGGGGTCTTCAACGATCTGGCCGCCGGACGGCATCTGGAACTCAGCGACAGTGCCAGAGATGACATGAATACCCGTCTGGGCCGATACGGTTCGCTGTGGGTCACGGGTTAAATAAAAAAGGGACTGCATCTGCAGTCCCTTTTCTGTAAAAATCTCTTGCACTTACCGTCGGCAGTGGCTATAATAAATGAGACAGGAAGCAAAAAAAGAATATTCTTTTTTTGCTGGTTATTCTTTAACCAGCAAAAAGGCTCTGGTACAAAAGGAGAAAGAACATGAAAAAGAAAATAACAGCCCTTCTGCTGACACTGGCGATGCTGCTGGCGGTGGCAGTCACCGCCTCAGCAGACGAGGCGACACCCACCCGCACGGAGAACCTGAATCTGAGCGCCTATACCGAGGTGACGGACATGCTGGATACCGAGGGATGGAAATATGAACCCGGCCAGAATGGCGGCACGCTGACCCTGCGCAATTTCTATTTGAAGGGTGCCCACAATGCCGATGGCTTTTCCGGCCTGCTGACGGGCGAGGGCACCGTCACCATCGTGCTGGAGGGCGCCAACGTGATCGAGACGACGAGCGATTGGTATCGTCCTCTGATGAGTTCCACCTCCGGCAACATGGATGTTTCCTGGATCATCAAGGCGGGCGAGAGCGGCGGCAGCCTGTCCATCCGCCACTGCGGCACGGTCAAGGACAAGAATAATCCCTATGCCTTTGCCGGTGACGATCTGACCATCCAGTCCGGTACGGTGGATTCCAATATGGAGTTCTGCAATGTCGAGGGCGACTTCCGTCTGGAGGGCGGCAGCCTGACGGTCACGGTGTCCGACGTCATCGCTGACAGCTATCCCGTCCGCACCATCGGCTCGGAGCAGGGCAAATCGAACGTGGTCATCAGCGGCGGCAAGCTGTCCATCCCCTGCGGCGACTGGGCCATCACCGCCAGCTCGAACCGCAGCGGCGATATCATCATGACCGGCGGCGAGGTCAACGTGGCTTCGGATCAGGCCGCCCTGTACGCCGCCAACATCAAGCTTAGCGGCGGCCACCTGATCGCGGTGGGTCAGGCGAGAGCCACCCTCTTCGCCGTGGATACCAGCGATTACACCGGCACTGGCGTTGTGATCGGCTCCGTCAACGCTGACGGCAGCGATCCCACCAGCTACGTGGCCGACAACTACAAGACCTACAAGTGGATCGAGTTCCCCCACCAGCACACCTTTGGCGACTGGGACACCGTGAAGAAGCCTACGACCAAGGAGACGGGCCTGAAGATCCGCACCTGCACCGAGTGCGGCTATGAGGAACAGCAGGAGCTGCCTAAGCGATCCAACGGCGGCTCCGGCGACAGCCAGACCCCGCAGGATACGGAGACAAAGACCGGCAGTGTCCAGTCCGCCAAGACGGCTGACGGTATGGACCTGCCCCTGTACCTGACGCTGACGGTGCTGACCGCGGGCGGTATCGTTCTGCTGCGCCGCCGTGCGGTTTGACTCATAAGAAAAAGAGATGGCGAAAGCCATCTCTTTTTTTACCGGTTCCTCTTCGCCAACGCCGACAGCAACGGGAACTTGCCCATGATGTACTCGTAGCTGCCCCGCCTGTGGGGCAGCATGCAGGCGGAGCAATCCTTGATGCCGTTGGGCAGCCACTGACAGTTGCCGCCGCACTGGCTGCCCAGCGCGTACAGCGGGCAGTAGCAGAACAGACAGTTGAAATCCTCCGGGTGGCTGGTGGCGTGACAGGGGAAGAACTCGCATTTCGTGTGCTGTACGAAGGAGTAGTTGCACTCGCTGGGCTTCTTGTCAAATACGTTATCGCTCATTGCTGATCGACCTACCTTTATCCTGATGTGCCCTCATTGTACCAGCCATTGGTGGGAAAGTCAACGGGAGGGAAGGAATCCGGGGTTGCATTTTCGCGGCGGACTTTATATAATAATGCCACTTTACCACACTTTCTGGAGGTGGAGACATGGAGAAGAAACCACATCCCGCCCTTGCCGCCGTGCGCGTCGCGTTTCCCAGCACCGTCCCGGTGCTGACGGGATATCTGGTGCTGGGCATCGCCTACGGCGTGCTGATGCAGACCAAGGGTTACGGCGTGCCGTGGGTGCTGCTGATGTGCTGTCTGGCCTACTGCGGCAGCATGCAGTTTGTGGCCATCACGCTGCTGGCCACCGCGTTCGACCCGCTGCAGGCGCTGCTGATGAGCCTGATGGTCAACGCCCGCCACCTCTTTTACGGCGTGTCCATGCTGGGCAAATACCGGGGCATGGGCGCGGCCAAATTCCCGCTGATTTACACCCTCAGCGACGAGACGTTCTCCATCGTCTCCTCGGTGGAGCCGCCGGAGGACGTACCCCGGAAGGACTTCTATCTGGCGGTGTCTCTGCTGAACTACGGCTATTGGGCCGCCGGTTCCGTGCTGGGCGCGGTGGCGGGCCGGTTCATCACC